>ERZ1504395.1047-NODE-1047-length-6004-cov-2.646663_pt1 | contig 6004 bp, 9 predicted proteins | sample MGYA00574839_ERZ1504395 | MGnify/ENA primary metagenome ERZ1504395 (study PRJEB39906, sample SAMEA3182049) | gut metagenome | biome: human; feature: gut; material: Stool; isolation source: human stools | place: Canada | collected 2012-02-08 ... | reverse complement strand
CCCGGAAAGATAAGGCATGGCGGTAGCGGATAGCCGGTAATATGTAAAGTTTACAATCCGTATTTTACAGTTTTACACTTTACCTGTTTACACCTGTTACATTCGAAAAGGAAGAAAAATACAATTTATATCTAATTATCAATGTGTTATAATTCTGCTTAAAAGACATAAAGGAGGTATGGCATACATTTTTCATAATAAAATGGTATATACTCTTACAGTGCGCACCGGGGGTATTTCAGTAGTAACCTTTAAAAAATACAGGAGATACATGCCATGATGTATATAGATAATGAAGTGCTCGAGAAAATGATAATGACCATAGTGGAAGGATTTGACCGCATAGAGAAGAAACTGGATAGGATGGGCCGTGTGAAGGAGTTCTTGAACGGTGACGAGCTTCTGGACAACTATGACATAGCCAGGCTGCTCAACGTGTCGCTTCGGACCGTGGCCCGCTACCGGGAAAAAGGACTGATCCGTTATTACCAGACGGATGAGAACGGCAAGAATTTCTACAGGAGTTCGGATATACAGGATTTTTTGCAGAAACGGGGAAAGAAAAACTGAACGGGGCAATGTGGATATGCGGAAGTTATGCTAACTTTGTCTTATAAACGGTTGTTATGAAGACAAATACCAATTCAAAATATCTCATTGCGGTTCTGATTGACGGTGACAACGTGTCCTTTGAGAGGATGGAGGATATCATGGGCTTTGTTTCCCGTTATGGGGATGCCGTTATCAGACGGATATACGGTGACTGGACGAGGAAAGCTCTTTCCGGATGGAAGGAGACCGCCCGGGAATATGGGTTCAGGTTGGTGCAGGCCTCCTCCTATGCTTCAGGAAAGAACACTACGGATATCGCGTTGGTCATAGACGCCATGGACATTCTCCGTGACGGCCGGGTGGACTGTTTCTGTCTGGTCGCCAGTGACGGTGACTACAACCCGTTGGCGCAACGGATACGGGAGGCGGGATTGAAGGTACTGGGATATGGGGAGGGCAAGACTCCCGTATCGCTGATACGTTCCTGTTCCGTATTCCTGTATGCCGACCGTAAGGAAAACAAGACCTTGGAGAACACTCCGGATTTTTTATCCGAAGGGATATGGAGTTTTTTGACAAGGCTTTCCAGCAGGCGGCTGACGGCAAGGAGGAGGTCTCCCTTTCCCTGATAGGCGGCTCGTTGAAGAAAATGATGCCCAAATTCAAGGTCAAGAGATACGGATGCAAGACATTGGGCAAGCTCTATGAAAGGTTGGAACGGTACGAGCTGGTCATGACGGAAAAGGGAGTGGCGAGTGCCGTACGGATGAAAGGTCGGGCCGTACGGCAGGAATGACCGGGAATAAATCCACGTCCGTTTATACCGGAATGGGATTTACCCGTAGCGTGTCAAGGTTGAGATAGGCCCCCCGGTAGAATGTCCTCCCTTCTCTGAACATGCGCCAGAGGATGTCGCAACCGATTTGTGCCAGCATGGAGTTGATGAACAGATCCTGCTTGCGCAACGCCTCCGTGAGTGAGCAACTCGGGCCTGAGTCCTCCTCCCGGATGGTGGAGTAGCTGACCTCCTCGGTGATGACATTCATCCTGGGCATGGGAAGGTATTCGCTGGATGCGGGCTGGCTTATTTTGCTCCGGATATTGCCTACCAGGACTTGCCCGGTGGTTTGGGCGTTCCCGAAATCCATCCAGTATATCGGCGCTTTCTCATCGTTATTTTTATATTCCCTGTATTTCTTCAGGAACCGCCACAGATCGAGCCGGGAACGGGTGTTGTCCGTACAGGTGATGATGATGTTCGCCAGCGGGACGCTTTTATCCCCTTCTTTGGTTATGATCGGATAGCGGCATTCCCTGGCCTCCCACGCGTAACCGAAAAAACGGTTGACGCGGGTGACAAGCGCCGTCGCCTTGTTCAACCCCAGTTCCGTCTCGCTGAACAGTTGGCGGCCGATGTTTGCTTCCGTGACAGTGTCGGGGTCGAAAGCCGTCAGGTGCAGCCCCGGATGTCCCAGAGCCTGTAATGCCACGCTCATGCGTGCCAGGTTGGTTATTACCTGCGAGCCGGTTCCACCCGCCCCGGCTACCAGGACGGTTACGGGGTGATAGGGACTGAGCAGGTACTTGTCTGTGAAATGGATCTTTCTCATGGCAGGATGTCTTTCAATCGTTTGTTGATCGGTTGGAGTTCGTCGTTGTCGAACGGCTGTTCACGCATCCGCTCAGTAACCAGGACCAGATTGTTTCTTGTCGGGTTCTTCCCTCCTCCAAGATGGGAAAATTCACTGAGCCAGAAACGTTTCTCCCAATATTCCAACAGGGTGTGAAAATCCAGGCTCTCCGGTTTCTCCAGTGTGGAGTTTCCCAGGCATACGTTTCCACCGGTCACGTTGAAAAAAGGGGCCAGATAGAGCGGTGTCCTCCCGTCCGGTTTTTTCCCCTTGTAGGCGAAGATGTCCATCCTTTCATTTTTAATGATATAAATGACTCCCGGCACGTGGAACATTCCATCCCCGATGTTCAGGTCGTTCTTGAAAAACATCCGCCGTTTTCCCGGCGGATTATACCACACATAGCTTTCATGCCCCCTGCGGGTATCGCACCACAGCATGTTGGGTGGCAGCCACCCGTGCGGGATACGCCGGTTCCCGTCCGAATAGGATTCCACCAGGGAGTCCATGAATTCATATGTAACCGGAATGCCGGCTTCCATTCTTCCCTTTTTGTTGATAGGGCGTATTTCCAGGTAGTGACTTCCGCTTGCGTAGTGACCTTCCTGGTACTCATAGGCGATCAGCGCCGCTTTGGGCACCATTATCTCTTGCAGTTGCTTGGTAAGTTCGTTCATATCCTGTATTTTTTTTGTTTTCGTTTCTTTATTTATTGGGAAACGGGCACTTTAAAATGCCAGTTTATGCATTGCGTGAATCGTTCCATCCATCCGGACAGTCTCTCCGGATAGTCGTCCATCCGGAACAGTCTGTCCGTCTCAGGTGTCAGGTACATGCTTGTGATCGGGGTGATGGCATACGTCTCCCGGTAGTCCGAGTTGAAATAGCATTCCATGTTCTCCGTAAGGGTGTCATTGTTGGAATATGCCAGCATGATCTGACAGTCCAGGTCGATCGGGGGGAAATCCGGTGATCTTTCATACGCCCAATCGTAACCGTATTGCATGATGCACGGATTTCCTGGGGTAATCAGTCCCATCCCTTCCCGTATCAGTTCCAAAAGCTCCCGTTCCTCCTTCACTGCCGCCCGGTATTTCCGGACCTTTTCTTCCAGATCGGTACAGAACGGTTTCCCTTCCATTCGTTTAAGTGTTTTTGCGATTTTCCCGGATTGGTAGGATTCCGCCAGGCGTTTGTATTTACGGATTGTCTGAGGGGAAGCCTCGGGATCGCGGTTCTTCCAGTCATCCAGTTCCTCCACCGCCAGCTCATAATACCATGTTTCCGTGACGGCGTTCAACCCGTGGTAACGTACGAACTGCCGTATGAATTCCCGGACGATACGCCGTAACGGTACAGGAAGGTTCTCCGTGAAATCGACGGGTAGCCAGAACAGGGTATGGTCCGGCCAGTCATGGAACCTGTACAGGCAGAAATGGAGCCTCCCGGCCCTTTCCTCCAGATTGACATGTTCCGGCAAGGTCTCGTCCAGGGCCTTGTATAAGGCGGTGATGTTGATGCGGGGACCGCTCCCTTTCCTCGCGCGGAAAGGGAGCCTGACATTCATGAGATCGGCATATCGCAGGGCGGACCGGTATAGATAGTCAAAGTTTTCGGACGTGGTCAGGTTGACGCATGCCCCTCCCGTTTCGTCCTCCACCAGATAGTCCGCCGCGATGGGGAGGAATCTGCCTGTCAAAAAAGCGTTACGCTCCCCGGTGGCGGCAGTCTTCTTTTTTCCCGGCCCATCGTACCCCGTCCGATGTACGAGAGGTCGGCGGCCCTGATGATCAATACGGCCAGTCCCGCCATTTGTGATTCTGATAGCGTTTTGCATGTATCCTCCTTTTTTTTGATGGAAATTCTCTTTGCCATATATCTACCCTTTTGTTCCGATGGTCGTCTTGAACCGGTAGACCACGCTGTCATCCTCGCATTCCGGACCGTGTACGCTCGCCGTGGTCAGTTCCGGATAGGTCATGGAATAGAAATCCATCACCTCGTTCGGGGACAGGCTGTTGTCCGGATCGGCCAGCTCTATTTCCGACGAGCCTTTCCTGATTTTGAAAACTCTCTGCAATCCTTTAATTTCTAGTGCCATAATTGTATTTTTATAGGGTTTAACAACATATCATTTCCATTTGTGCCTCGTCTTTCATGCGGTATTCCTCCGGGAAGTCGAGATATTCCGCGTAAGGGTCCTCACGCAGGAGCTCCCTGTCATGCTCGTCGTCCTTGTCGAAGCCGTACTGTCCCATGTCCTGCGCTCGTGCCCCGTATTCGCTTTCCCCTTTGTTATCGGGAACGGTTTGCGTGGAAGCCGTTTGCGGTTGCGAAGGGACGGGTTGCAGCCATTGACCGTCGTATACCTGTGATTGCGGCATCTGTACCGGCTGGTGGAATTGTATGGTCTGCGGTCGGTTCACGGGCTGCTGACAGCCGGCCGGTGTACCATCCGCTCCTGGTCGTGAAGCCGCCTGTCCGTGTGGAACCTGTTGTGGTCGCGTGCCTTGTACCGACCGCGGAATCTGGTGGGGAGATTGGCGGGACGGTTGTTCGGGTGCGAACATCCGTATCTGTTCCCCTCCCTGATATCGGGGGGCATGACCGGGTACCGGTTGCGGCGCCACCGGTTGGATAACCTGCGCGGGCTGTGGTTCCGGCATTACCGGTTCCGCTCCGAAGAGACTGCCCTCGGACGCTTTTTTCTGTACCTCCGCTATCTTCACGTCAATCTCCTTCTGCTTGTCCGGCATGGCCAGCCGTTTTGCCTGTCTGAGCCAGGTCAACGCCTCGGAATAGCGTTTGCCGCCTGTGGCGTCCTCCGCCTTTTTAAGCAGCTTTTCCATCTTCTCCCGTTTCTCGCGTACCTCTTTTGATTCCTTCTCAGCTACGGACTTGGCCGCCTTGCTTTGTGATACGGCCTGTTCCGCTTGTTTCTCGAATGTTTCCAGGTTGGTAAGGATGCCCTGCGCCTTCTGTACGGGCGCGGTGATCGCTCCCAGGAATTCCATGTCCAGCTCTTCCGGGGTACCGTTCAATACCAGCGGGACGATTTGTTCCCCGGCCTCGTCTTTCAGTCCCGCACGCCGGGGCATGACGGCCACGGTCAGTTTGTCATTCACTTGTCTGATGTTGATACTCAGGTCTGTGCCTGCCGTAATCATTCGGTTGATCGTTTGAAAAAACATAATGGTAAAATATTTGTAAGTTATACATAAGTTTCTTGGAAAAACTCTTTCAGGAGTCTCTGCCTGTCGGGATTGGACGCGATGTCCTTTAATGGCTCCAGGTAGTGGCCTATTGTTTTCGGTTCGTCCAATATGCAGGGGAACCGTTTTTTGACAGGTTTTATGCGCTTTGTGACGGGCCATGCGACCGGCATGACCGGGGCTGAGGGGGTGGATGTCGCGGTTCTCATGTTTTTTGTATTTTAGGAGTTATGCAAGCATGCCCATGACGGACAGGATAAGGATGACTTTTATCACAAGGAGGAATGCCCTGAAGAGGAATCCTATGATTGTTCCCGATAAAAGGAACAGGACGATCAGGTACACGGGAATGATTCCCTTGCTGTAGAGCAGGCATATTCCCGTAAGCAGGACCAGTGAGACCACTCGCTTGCAGATGTTTTCGATAAGTTGTAGTTTCATGTCTTTAAATTTTTAAGAATGAATAATCCCATCGGGATATGTTTTCCCGATTTTATAGGCCTCCGGCCCTTGGATTGCCTTTTTGCGCAAGGCTTGGCAAAAGAAAATACCGCAGCGAAGCGAGGATGATTTTCTTTTAGCCAACCAGCCCCTGCAAGGGGCCGCCTT
>ERZ1504395.1045-NODE-1045-length-6014-cov-2.544387_pt1 | contig 6014 bp, 5 predicted proteins | sample MGYA00574839_ERZ1504395 | MGnify/ENA primary metagenome ERZ1504395 (study PRJEB39906, sample SAMEA3182049) | gut metagenome | biome: human; feature: gut; material: Stool; isolation source: human stools | place: Canada | collected 2012-02-08 ... | reverse complement strand
TCATGGTGTACGGCGCCACCGGCGCGGGCAAGACCCGTGGCCTTGTGAAGCCCTTTATTCTTCAATGCGCTGCTAAACGGAGCACGCAGGAGAGCCTGATCTGTGTAGATCCGAAGGGAGAGGTCTACGAGAGTATGTCCTCTTTTCTCCGGGAACAGGGTTATGAGGTCCGGATGTTCAACCTTCTGGACATGGAAAACAGTGATGCCTGGAACTGCCTGAGCGGGATTGAGAAGGACAAAGACCTGGTGCAGTCCATCGCGGAGGTCATCATCAAGAATACCTCCAACGCCAACGAGCGGCAGGACTTTTGGGAAAAGGCGGAGCTCAATCTGCTCATGGCTCTGATGCACTATGTCGCAACCCAGACCATCCCCGGCACCACGGAACTGCTCCCGATTCAGCAGCGGTCTCTCGGGGCCATTTACCGGATGCTCTCCAACGAGTCCTTTGGGGATCTGGAGCGGCGCTTTGAGGCGCTGCCCAAAGGTCACCCGGCGCTGGCGCCCTATGGTATTTTCAAGCTGGCCAACCGGCAGATCTGGGGCAACATCGCCATTGGATTGGGCAACCGCCTGTCTGTGTTCCAAAACCCTTTGGTGGACAAAATCACCTCCTACAACGAGATCGACCTGACGCTTCCCGGGCAAAAGCCCTGCGCCTACTTCTGCTGTATCTCCGCGCAGGACTCCTCTCTGGAGTTTTTGAGCTCCCTGTTCTTTTCCCAGCTCTTCGCCCGTCTCATTGAGTACGGCCGGCGTCACGGCAAGCATGGGCGGCTACCCATGACGGTCAATGTATGCCTGGAGGAGTTTTGCAACATCGGGAAACTTCCGGACTTCAAGCGGGTGCTCAACTTCTGCCGCGGCTCCGGGATCTTCTGTCAGCTCATTGTGCAGTCTATTCCCCAGCTCCAGGACCGCTACCCCAAAACGGAGTGGGAGGAGCTGATCGGCTGTACGGATATTCAGATCTGCCTTGGATGCAACGATGTGGACACGGCGACCTACATCTCAAAAAAGTGCGGCATGGTCACTATCAAGGTGGAGAACAACCAAATGCCACTTTTGCCGTTGTTTTCTCCGGTTTATAGCTCCACCCGTCCATACAGCCAGACCAAGAGCAACACCCAGCGGGCCCTCATGCTCCCGGATGAAATCATGCGCATGGACAATCAGGAGAGTCTGGTACTTCTCCGAGGTCAAAAACCGCTGAAGCTCTACAAGATCACGCCGGACGAACACCCCAGCTTCCAGCGTCTGCACGATGTTAAGGTATCAGACTACACCCCTGAATGGCGCCGCCAGGAGGAGTTGGCCAAGGCCGAAAGGAAGGCCCGGGCCAAGTCCCGGCCAGCGCCGTCCGCGCCGGAGGCCGGTCCTCCGCCCGCTCAGCCGGCAAATACGGCGCCGGCAACCCCTGGCCAAAAAGAAGCCGGCGGGGAGACGGCTCCTCACAAGGAGCGGGATCAGATCCTCCGGCAGGAATACGACTATGGACTTCTGGACCCGGAATTGGATCGTGTCTCCTCCCAGTCGCCGGACACCGAGGCCCCCTATGGCGCCTTTGACCTGATCGAAACATCCCCGGATGAAGTGGGCGGGCCATAAGCCGTTCCATGTCCCTACGCCGCTGACAATCAACAAACTTGTGTAAAAAAGGAGATGGTCCCAATGAAGGCAGCACCAATAACGAAAAAGCCGTCTTTCCCACTGATGAAGCAGGGGGACATTCAGAATATCTACCATTTGCAGATGCCCCGCTGGCTGTTTACCGATCCCCGATACATAGGGCTCTCACTGGAGGCTAAGGTGACCTACACCTTTTTACTCAACCGCTTCCAGCTCTCCCGGCTCAACGGCTGGCTCAATGACGACGGAGAGGTGTTCATCATCTACACCCGCCGCTCTCTGTCCAGCGAAATGCAGGTGAGCTATCACAAAATCATTGAGGCGATGAAAGAACTGTCCTCCGCCGGCCTGATCTGGGAGCGCCGGTGCGGCCGCGGAGACGCCAATCAGATTTACCTTGCCCTGGTGGAGCACCGGGAGACGGCAGGCGGCAGCGCCCCCTTTGTACCTCCGGAACATGAGGCCGCCGGAGGGGAGCAGCCGGTACCCGCTGGTGGGTCGGCTTTGGAGACAGGGCCATCCGGCAAGGGGCGTACTCCACCGGAGCCGCACGAGGCACAGGCCCCTCCCGCCTCCCCAAGAAGTGCGGGATCGGAACTTCTTGTCCCCGCTCAGCCGGAGCAGCGAGGCACTGCGGCCGGTTTAGAAGTCCCAGGCCCGAACTTCTTGAAGTCTCAATCCGGAACTTCAAGAGATTCGGAAACGGAACTTCCAGAAGTTGACCAGCGGGACTCCAGTTATATTGACTTAAATCATACTGATGGGATTCATACTGAATTCAGTCTGTCCTGCCCGTCCGGCGCCGGAGACCGGATGGACGGACTGGGGCCATGGTGGAGAAACCTGTCCGAGCAGGAACAGCTTGCGCAGATTCTGGAGAACTGTTCCCTGTGGGTCTTTGACCCGGAAACGGCAAAGGTGTTTGAAAATGCCATTGAGCGGCTGTTTTATACCCAGGAATATCGGATCGGGAAGGCTGTCCTGCCCCAGGCCAATGTGCGCTCCCGCCTGTGGGATCTGGACAGCACCATCCTCCAGTCCGTGGAGGGGAAGCTCCGGCAAAACCAGCGCAATGTCAAGAACTCGACCGCCTATACCATGGCGGTCATTTTTAACGCCATCTGCGAATCGCAAAGCGATCTTCTGCTTGACCCCTATCTCAACAGCATAGGCGGAGCCCCGGCAGGGAGTGAGAAAGGCGGTGAAAATCAATGCTTTTGACAAATGACCAGCGGTTTCTCCTCGACATCCTGCGGGAGGTCCGCTATATGCGGCTGGATCAGATTCTTCCGCTTATGCGCCTCCGCGATCCAGCCAAAGCCAAGTCCCACTGTGAGGCGATACTGCGCTATCTGCGCTATGCGGGAGAACTGGTCCCCGTGGGAGACGATCTCGTATGTCTGGCGGAGTTCCGGGGGCAGGAGGCAGACCCCGAGATGCTGTGCGCGCTGGACATTTTGCTGTCTCTCGCCGTAGGCCCGCCGCTTCAGCTCACCAGCCGGAGGCCGCCTTATAAGCTCTGCTTCCTGCTGGAGCGGGGAAGGGAGATTGGGAAAATCGACGCATTCGCGGTCCTGCCGGTGGAGCCGGGACGGGAACAGCTTGTCAGCATCCTTTTGGCGCAGCAGTCTCAGGATGTGACCGTGCTTTTGTCCCTGTCCGATTTGGAACAGCACCGGCTTTTACATATCAATCAGCGGCACTACTTCGTCATCCGGAAGGAGGGTCGCCTGCGGTTCTTTAAGGGAGGTGAGGCCAGCCAATGACAGCCGCAGTAAGCGAACAACTTAGCCCAATCAGAAAGGAGCCAGACTATGAGCTACACAGAGCATGATGAGACCATGGACAGCCGCAGCTTGGACGGTATCACAGCTTCAGGCGCTGCGGAATCTTCACCCGTGGGCGTTTCTCAGGAAGCGCCCGGTGTGGAGAGGGCAGATCCCGCCGGAGACAGGACAGAAGGCATAGCCCCCGTCCTGGAGGCTGGCACCGAGGAGGAGGCGACCGCCCCCGCAGCCCAAGCGGGTTTCCCGCAAAAAGGCGGCGGATTCCCCGGAAGATACATCCGGCGGCGAGGCCGCTGGGGAGGCCGCCCAGGCGTCTGAGGAGGAAGATACCTCCAGCGGCGCCTCGGATGATTTGAGCGCCCAGGGAGGCGATACGCCGGAGCATGACGATGACGAGGATCTGGAGACGGATGCCTTTGTCCTGAGTGATGGTGGAGAAGAGATGCCGCCCACCCCATTGGAGGGTACAGGTGATGATGATACGGCAGACGCCCCAATGGAAGGTCCCGAGCCCGCGCCGTCTCCCAAGGCACGGCCGGCGCGGCGTACAGCGTCAGCGGCAAAGACGGCCAACAGGCCTAAAAAGGAATTTACCAGCAGGCCGTTGAAAGATAAGCCCACGCTGCTCTCCCTGGATCTGAACAAGCTGGACGAGGACCTGTCCGAAGAGGAGCGGAATGAATGGAATGCCATCTATGCATCCTACCGTTCCAAGTCCATTCTCACCGGGCGGATCATGGGCATCGACACCCATTCCTTTACTGTCCGCAACCGGGAGACAAGGCAAACCGAGCGGCGCAAGATGCTGTGCGCCGTTATCATCAACTACCGGGTCAAGGTGCTGATTCCGGAAACCGAAGTGTGGTACCCAGGCCAGGAGCGGCCGCCCTATGTACTTCGCAACATGAGCGGCGCGGAGACCGACTATATCATCCTGGATGTAGACCGCGAGGGCGGTGTGGCCATTGGCTCACGCCGAATGGCGCTGGCCGCCCAGAGGCACTTTTTCGATACCATCAAAGGAGGGCGGAGCATTGGCGAGAAGCTGACCTGCCGCGTTCTGGCTGTGGGCCCCAGGCGGTGCCTGGTGGAGTGTAGAGGCAGGGATATGAGCCTAAGCCAGAAGGACCTCACTTACATCGCTACACCTGATCTCCGGACGCGGTATCATCCCGGGCAGACTTTGAACTGTGTTCTGAAGGAGTACGACCGCAGAGAGGGGCAGTTCTGGGTTTCAGTAAAGGATACAGTGGACAACCCCTTTTTTGGAGCGCTCCGAAGGCACCCTATCGGAAGCCGCCGGCAGGCGGTCATCTCCGGCAAATACGGCGGCGGCGTGTTCTGCACGCTCTCCGACGAAACGGTATGTCTCTGCCACTACTCCACACTGCACTCAGACCTGGATTTCCATGTGGGGGACACGGTCATTCTGGCAATCAAGCAGTTTGATTATGAACGCAGCCTGATCTATGGCCGCATCCTCTCCAAGTGGTGAGTAGAATGGCAGATGAAAAGTGTCTCCTGGAAGATCTCCAGGAGCTTGTAGGCTGTCTCTATCTCTCGGATCTGAGACTGCTGTGCAGCCGTGAGCGCGTTCGTCAGGCCCTGAAACAGCTCAAAGCGGAGGATTATCCCCCGGCCCAGTGGCAGGATGCAGCTCATTATCTGATGTCCTAAGGTGCAGCCAAGCCCTGCCGTCTTATACACTGATATGAGAAAAGCGAATGCCCGCAGGCCTTCTTTAGGATGTGTCCTGCGGGCATTCCACTTGCAATATTGATAAAGTAAAATGGTAAATTTCGTTTCAGGCCCCACATCGCCCACCCAGTATTGATTGTTTCTTTATCCTTCTCTGAAATACATAGGGGCTACGATCCGTTTCAGAAAACCTTAAGCGCCGCTTGACGCATCTCTCTGAAAGTTGTATAATTTTATGCGGTTAGTCATCGCTAACCGGCGAAATTATGAATGGAGGTATTCCTATGTCCCTGATTCAAAAAGAAATTGCCGATTTCTCCGTCCAGTGCTATCAGAATAACGCCTTCCGCACCGCTACCAAGGCGGATGTACTGGGAAAGTGGAGCGTGTTTTTCTTCTATCCCGCCGACTTCACCTTTGTGTGCCCCACGGAGCTGGAGGACCTGGCAAACCTCTACGATAAATTCCAGGCCATCGGCTGCGAAGTTTACTCCGTTTCCTGCGATACCCACTTTGTCCATAAGGCGTGGCATGACGCCTCCGAGCGCATCCAGAAGATCCAGTATCCCATGCTGGCTGATCCCACACATTGTCTGGCAAAGGATTTTGAGGTCTACATCGAAGCCGACGGCGTGGCGGAGCGGGGCAGCTTCATTGTCAACCCCGAGGGGAAAATCGTGGCCTATGAGGTCAACGCCGGCAATGTGGGCCGGAACGCCGACGAACTGCTGCGGAAGGTACAGGCGTGCCAGTTCGTGGCGGAGCACGGAGACGAGGTATGCCCTGCGAAGTGGCAGCCTGGCGCCGAGACTCTGAAGCCCAGTCTGGATCTGGTGGGGCAGCTTTAAGCCATGGAGCAGACGGCAAATTTCTACGATGTCGTGGTCATCGGCGGCGG
>ERZ1504395.1018-NODE-1018-length-6284-cov-3.281265_pt1 | contig 6284 bp, 5 predicted proteins | sample MGYA00574839_ERZ1504395 | MGnify/ENA primary metagenome ERZ1504395 (study PRJEB39906, sample SAMEA3182049) | gut metagenome | biome: human; feature: gut; material: Stool; isolation source: human stools | place: Canada | collected 2012-02-08 ... | reverse complement strand
GGGGACACAAGGATTTTCAGTCCTTTGCTCTACCAACTGAGCTATGGCACCATTGTTTCTCTTTTGCGGTTGCAAAGGTAGTGAAACTTTTGGACTATGCAAGCGCTTTGGAGATAAAAAACGCTGATATTTGCCTATGTGGCTAAGTATCAGCGCTTATGTTTTAAGAAAAAAATGAATTCAGCTGTTTATCTGCTCTTACAAATCTTTATTCGCCAGCTTTTTCGCCTTCACTCTCGGTAGTTTCCTCTTTCAGTGGATTCCATCCTTGTGCTTTCAGTTCAAACTCTTGACCATCGCGAGTGATCAGTGCACAACCTAATTCCGGTTTAGTGATGTGTCCTATTAACTTCACACCTTCCATTTCAGAAATCTTCTCGTGATCGGCAATGGGAACGGTGAAAAGCAGTTCGTAGTCTTCGCCACCATTAAGAGCGCATGTTGTCAGATTCATATTGAACTCTTCAGCCATGACGGCAGTCTGATAGTCAATGGGGATATGTTCCTCATAAATGCGGCAGCCTACTTTACTTTGCGTGCAGATATGCAACAATTCAGAAGATAGACCATCTGAAATATCCATCATAGAAGTGGGTTGAATACCTTCTTCCGCCAGTTTCTCAATGATGTCGCGGCGAGCTTCCGGTTTTAATTGACGTTCCAGCAGATATTCCTTTCCGGAGAAATCAGGTTGCATATCAGCCTTACCTTTCAAAGCCACTTTCTCGCGTTCCAATAATTGTAAGCCCATATATGCGGCACCCAGATCACCGGTTACGCAAATCAAATCTGTTTCTTTCGCACCATTTCGGTAGACAACCTTATCTTTGTCTGCCTCACCTATACAAGTGATACTGATTGCCAGTCCCGTAAGAGAAGAAGAGGTGTCGCCTCCTATGATATCCACATCATATTCCTCGCACGCCAGACGGATGCCCGCATACAACTCTTCCATATCTTCCACGGAGAAACGCTTGGAAAGAGCCAGAGAAACGGTGATCTGTTTGGGCGTACCATTCATGGCGTAGATATCGGAGAAGTTCACGACAGCCGCTTTATAGCCTAAGTGCTTCAGCGGGACATAAATCAAATCGAAATGCACACCTTCCATTAGCAAGTCAGTGGTAATCAAGACTTGTTTTTCGGTAGGATAGGAGAGTACGGCAGCATCATCACCTATACCGTACCGGCTGGATTCATTCTTCAGTTCAATACCGTCGGTAAGGCGGCGGATGAGGCCGAACTCACCGAGGCTTGATATTTCTGTTCTCATGATTATGCTCTGTTTATCAATTCTCTCATAATTTCTGTCATCTTCGGCTGGGCGGCATCAGCAGCTTTCTGCACTTCCTCGTGTGTCACCTCTACGATCTTACCTTCCACACCAAGGTCGGTAATTACCGAAATACCGAATACCTTGATACCGCAATGATTGGCAACAATCACTTCCGGCACTGTAGACATACCCACTGCATCGGCACCGAGGATATGGAATAATTTATATTCGGACGGTGTCTCAAATGTCGGACCTTGCGTACCGATATATACACCATGCTGTACTTTGATACCCTTTTCCGCTGCAATTGCATTAGCCTTACGAATTAACTCTTTATCGTACGCTTCACTCATATCCGGGAAACGCGGGCCATATGGAATATTCTTGCCACGCAACGGGTGCTCCGGGAAGTAATTGATGTGATCTGTAATAATCATCAGGTCGCCGATTTCAAAATCCGGATTTGTACCACCGCTGGCATTCGAAACAAATAGGGTTTTGATACCCAGTTCGCGCATTACACGTACCGGAAACGTTACCTCCTTCATTGAGTAACCTTCATAATAATGGAAACGTCCCTGCATTGCCATGATATCCTTGTTTCCCAATTTTCCGAATATCAGTTTTCCGCTATGTCCTTCTACCGTCGATACGGGCAAGACTGCCTAAACCGGTTCCGAGGATAATTGCTGTCTCAGGTTGTGTGTGCATCCTACCTTTCAGGTAAGCTGCTGTTTCTTGAATGAGCTCTAACATAGCCAATAATATTTTGGTTAAATATATGTTGTTGATTTTGTAAAAATTCTATCTCAATCGGTAAAATGTACAAATACGGCTTTAACGTTTCGGCGAGTGCCGGATGGTGTTGCAACCTTGTCGCATCCTTTTCCGTGGTGATAATCAGCTTCTTCTTTCCTTCGAGACGTTCGAAGCGTTCTTTTATAGCTTGCAAATCCTTGCTGCTGAAATCATGATGGTCGTCAAACTGACATAAGTTTACGTGCGGTGTGTGCACTTTTAGCTTTTCCACCAGCGGTACAGGCGAAGCGATTCCTGTTACCAGTAATACTTGTTCGTCTTTTTCCAGTGATGCGAGGGTTCGGCGTTTTTCTCCGAAGAGCGGTGTTAATGCTCCATATCGGAACGAGGAAAAATAAAGTTGCTGATACGGATACAGCTTTAGTCTTTTCGTGATGATATTGAAATCTATAGGTTTGATATCTTCCGGGCATTTTGTCACGATCACGATGTGCGCCCTGTTTTTGCCACTTTCAGGTTCGCGTAATCGTCCTGCCGGAAGTAGGGTATCGTCTGAAAAAAGCCTGTGGAAATCTGTTAGTAGAATGTTCAGCCCGGCTTTCACGTACCGGTGTTGGTAAGCGTCATCTAGTAACACTACATCTACTTTGGGGTGGTCCAATTTCATCAGTTGTTCAATGCCGTGACAGCGGTTCTCATCTACAGCTACCCGGATAGCCGGGAATTTGGTTTTTATCTGATAGGGTTCGTCACCAATGCGCTTTACATCCGTTTCTTCCGTAGCAAGTACATACCCCTTGCTTTTTCGTTTATATCCGCGGCTCAGCATGGCAACGTTTGTTCCCGTTTGTTGTAACAGCTTGATAAGATACTCCGTGTGTGGTGTCTTGCCTGTCCCGCCTACAGCGAGGTTGCCGACGCATACCACAGGTACGTCAAAACTCTTTGACCGGTAATATCCCCAATCAAAGAGTTTATTTCTTAGGCGTACCCCCATCCCGTAAATCCACGAGATGGGGTATAGCCAATAGTGTATCTTAACCAGCGGTTCTTCCATCCACTCCTTTCTTTAATTGATGTTCAACTCGAACGGAACGCGTGCCTGAATTTTATCGCAGTTCTCAAAATTATTCAGCCAGTCGAATTGGTTGTAAAGCTCACCGACTTTGCCTTTCAGTATCCGAGATTGGATATATCCACCGGGTTTCGTATCCGTCAGCATATCGAAGAAACTTTTCTTGCCCGGATAAGACATTACTGTGTAGGCATCCAGTCCGGCCTTTTCGATAGCTATTTCCAAAGCCTTGTCCAGTCCACCCAGTTCGTCTACCAAGCCCAGTTCTTTGGCTTTGGTGCCTGTCCATACACGCCCTTCGGCAATCTTCTTGATTTCATCCGTGGTCATGTCCCGGCCTTCTGCACAACGTTTCACGAACAGTTCATAGCCCTCATTCACCATATTTTGCATCAATGCCTTCTCGCCGTCATTCAGCGGACGTCCCATTGCTCCGAAGTCAGCGTATGTATTGGTCTTTACTACATCGAATGACAGACCGATTTTATCCGTCAATCCTTTCACGTTGGGGAACATTCCGAAGATACCGATAGATCCTGTCAGTGTAGTCGGATCAGCTACAATACTGTCCGCGTTGCAAGAGATATAGTAACCGCCAGATGCTGCATAGTCACCCATGGAAACAATCACCGGTTTTTCTTTTTTCAGTTCGGTGACAGCGTACCATATTTGTTCCGAACCGAAAGCGCTACCGCCCGGAGAATTCACACGCAGCACTACAGCTTTCACGTCCTTATCATCTTTCAGTTTGCGCAAGTCGCGGATTACCTTATCAGAATTAATTCCATCTTCACTACCTGCATACGAACTTCCGCTGTCAATGGCTCCATATGCGTAGTACACAGCGACAATATTTCCGCTCTTATCTTTCGGAACGTTCTTCTTCACGTTCACCATGTCTTTTAAGCTTAATATTGGCATACTGTCATCCTTGTCTATTCCCACCATTGTTTTCAGGTAGTTACGTACGTCATTTTTGTATACCAGAGTATCTGCCAGGCCATATTCCACGCAGTCATTGGCGGGATAGAACATCAGCATTTTGTCGGCAGCCTCGTTCAGTTTTTCTTTGCTTACGCCTCTTGATTCTGAAATATCACTCAGCATTTGTCCCCAGATACCATCCAGGAATACGGTTACCTGTTCACGATTGGCCGGACTCATTTCTGTAGAAATGAATGGTTCCACAGCTGATTTGTAAGTACCTACTTTGAATACCTGCATTTCAACGCCAATCTTTGACAATAAATCTTTGTAGAAGGTCGGGGTAGAAGCCAAACCGTACCAGCCGATTGCGCCTTGAGGATTCAGCAACACTTTATCCGCTACACTTGCCAGATAATACAGGCGTTGTGAGTATTGGTCACCGTAAGCTACCACGAATTTACCGCTGGTTTTGAAGTCAGCCAGCGCTTTGCGTATTTCTTCCAAAGAGGCAAATCCTATGCCCATTGAACCGGCTTGCAAGTAAATTCCCTTGATGTTTTCATTTTCCTTGGCTTTCTGGATAGACGAAAGAATGTCATCCAGTCCGTACGTAGTTTCATCTTCGCTCAGGAAGATGTCGAAAGGGTTGTCCTGGCTCCGTTCTGAGAGCATACCTCTCATGTCGAGCATCATCACAGAGTTTTTGCGTACCTGAGTTTCAGACTCTGACGAGGACAGCATACTAAACAGTATCAGGATGCTGACGAAAAACAACACGACGCTTGACACGATAATACCTGTGATGGTGGCCAGCGTAAATTTAAAAAATTCTTTCATTGTAGTTATTGTTTTTTGTATGCTAACTTATAAAAGCTAACAAAGATAAATAATTGAATTGATATTTGCTCTATCTGTCGCAAGGTTTTTCATTTTGTCACACTGTTCATCACAAAACATTATTATCTTTGTGTCGTTTAATGTGAGAAGGAGAACGAACCATGAGTAATAAAATATATCCGATTGGCATACAGAGCTTTGAAAAGATTCGTAGAAACGGATACTTTTATATTGATAAGACAGCGCTTATCTACAGGTTGGTGAAGACTGGCAGCTATTATTTTCTGAGTCGTCCGCGTCGTTTTGGCAAGAGTTTGCTTATATCTACTTTGGAGGCTTATTTCTCGGGGGTACGCGAACTTTTTGAAGGACTTGATTTGGAGCAGTTGGAGAAAGAGTGGAAAAAACATCCTGTTTTGCATTTGGACCTCAACATTGGGAAATATGATACACCTCACAGTCTTGACGATATTCTGAATAAGGCATTGCTAGAGTGGGAAGCTATATATGGTACCGGTGTAGGTGAAGTTACTCTCGCCTTGCGCTTTGCCGGTGTGGTGGAACGTGCTTATAAGAAAACCGGAGAAGGTGTTGTTATTCTTGTTGACGAATATGACAAACCTATGTTGCAGGCTATTGGAGAAAGAAAACTACAGGTCGAGTTTCGTAGCACCTTGAAATCTTTTTATAGTGTGCTCAAAACAATGGATAGATATATCCGGTTCGCCTTATTGACCGGAGTAACTAAATTCGGTAAAGTCAGTGTTTTTAGTGACTTGAATAATTTGAATGATATTTCTATGTATGAGCCGTTCGTCTCCATTTGTGGAATGACGGAGAAAGAAATACATGATAATCTGGAAGAAGACCTGTACGAACTGGCAGCTATGCAGAAGATGACTTACGAGCGGGTTTGTGCCGAATTGAAAGATTGTTATGACGGTTATCATTTTGTAGAAGATTCTGAAGGCATTTACAATCCTTTCAGTGTGTTGAACACCTTTTATAAAATGAAGTTCGGTAATTATTGGTTTGAGACGGGTACGCCTACTTATCTCGTAGAACTGTTGAAACATAATAATTATGATCTGGAACGAATGGCTCACGAAGAAACCAGTGTGGATGTACTTAATAGCATCTATGATGACGATAGTCCCATACCTGTGATTTATCAGAGTGGATATTTGACTATCAAAGGATATAATTCTCGCTTTGGCATCTATAGTTTAGGCTTCCCGAACAGAGAAGTTGAAGAAGGATTTATTAGATTTTTAATGCCATTTTATACCCGGGTAAACAAAGCGGAAGCTCCGTTTGAGATACAGAAATTTGTTCGTGAGATAGAGAGTGGGCAGCCTGATGCTTTCTTCCGTCGCTTGCAAAGCTTCTTTGCCGATACTCCTTATGAAC
>ERZ1504395.1017-NODE-1017-length-6299-cov-2.352338_pt1 | contig 6299 bp, 5 predicted proteins | sample MGYA00574839_ERZ1504395 | MGnify/ENA primary metagenome ERZ1504395 (study PRJEB39906, sample SAMEA3182049) | gut metagenome | biome: human; feature: gut; material: Stool; isolation source: human stools | place: Canada | collected 2012-02-08 ... | reverse complement strand
GGCCAGCGACATGTCGGCTACCTTGTAGGGCATTGTCAAGTCTAAATACATAACTGTTTATTTTAATTTCAAAATATATTCCTTGTCTTTTTCGATCTGCGCCCGCAGCTCCTCCAGCGTATCGAACCGCCGCTCGTCGCGGATCTTTTCGAGCAGTTCCACGCGCAGCATACGGCCGTACAATGCGCCGCTGAACCCGAAAACATGCGTTTCGAGACGCCGCGCCGTCCCGCCGACCGAAGGATTGCGGCCGAGGTTCGACATCGCGCCCTCGATAATCACCTTTTCCATCAGATTTTTTCGGTCAGTTTACGCACCAGACTGAACTGCGAGAAGAACTCCTTGGCGAAGACGCGCAGTACGGTATAGGAGGGAATCGCCAGCAGCATGCCGAGGATTCCGGCCAGCGACCCGGCGATCAGAATCACGAGAAAGATCTCCAGCGGATGCGCCTTGACGCGCGACGAATAGAGCGTCGGCTGCAGCACGAAGTCGTCGAGTCCCTTGAGGATCAGCAGCGAACCGATGATGACGACGGCCGTATGCCCCACGGTCATGCCCCCGATCGGGGTCACGATGCCCACGAAGACCGAAACCACGCCGCCGATAAGCGGCCCGGCATAGGGCACCACGTTCATCACGCCCATGACCAGCCCGATGAACGCCGCGTCGGCGGCTTTCATCCCGAAGGCCATCATCGTCAGCGACACGGCGACCATCAACAGCAGGCTTTCGGAGAGGATTCCCGTAAAATAGCGCGCCAGCAAGAGGGTTACGGAGTCGAGCGCACGGGTGATGTTCTCGTGATAACGTTCGGGGAACATCGCCGTAATCATAGCATAGAAAAGCCCCTCGTCCCGCAGGAAGAAGAAGGTGATGAAGGTGATGGAGAAAATAGCGATCACGGAGGAGAGCACGACATTGACGATCGACGCAAAGACCGTGTTGAGCGACTCGATGTCGATCACCTGCTTGAGCGCCGACGCGAGGGCCTCCGAGAGCGAGAAGGTGCTTTCGGGCATGGCGAAGAATTCGTGCAGGTAGCTTTGGGCGCGGGCTATCGGTTCTTCGATGCTCGCCACGACGGTGGCGAAATCGACGTTCGACAACTGGTAGATCTTATTGAAGACCAGCGGCACGAACAGCGAACACAATGTCGCCAGCACCACCCAGATGACGATCAGCGTCGCCAGCGCCGCCAGCCAGCGGGGCACTTTCCAGCCCTTGATATGCAATGCCGCGAGCCGTTTGACCAGCGGATTGCCCATGACGGCCAGCACGGCCGAGATCAGCACATAGACGACGATCGACCGGAAGTACCAGACCAGAAAGAGGACGGCCGCAGCAACCGCCGCGCCCGCAATAAACCGCAGGAAGGTCTGGGGTGTCGCCCTCATACATCGGATGAATTAAGCTTTCGGAAGGCGTGCGATCGGAGTCTGCGAACCCACCACAGGATCGCCGATCTCGACCAGCAGTTCGCTGTTCTTCGGAACGAGCACATCGACGCGCGACCCGAATTTGATGAAGCCGCAGACGCTGTTCTGCTCCACAGGCGAACCCACTTTCATATAGGAGATGATACGGCGCGCGATCAGGCCTGCGATCTGACGGAAGAGAACCTTCTGTCCCGAAGCCATCTTCACCACGGTCGTGGTGCGTTCGTTTTCGGTCGAGGACTTGGGATGCCACGCCACCAGAAAACGGCCCGGATGGTATTTGAAATATTCGACGGTACCGCCCACGGGAACCCAGTTCATATGGACGTTGGTGACGGACATGAAGATCGAAATCTGGAGCATCTCCTCATTCAGATACTCGTTTTCCTTCACGACTTCGGTCACGACGACGCGGCCGTCGCAGGGCGAAAAGGCGAGGTCGGCATCGTGGATGCGCACGCGGCGGGGTTCCCGGAAAAACGCGACGATAAAGAACCAGAACAGCAGCAACAGCACGGCGCTCACCCACAACAGCGAAATATTCGCGTCGCTGACCAGCAGGTGATAGATCAACCACCACAAAAATACGCAAACGGCGCCGGAAATGCCGATAATTTTGTAGCCTTCTTTATTTATTCTCATAACTTAATTTAGGATTGCAGTTACATAACAAAAAGCATATAGACGAAGACGAACGGCGCCGAGAGCAGCAAGGCGTCGAAGCGGTCCAGCACACCGCCGTGTCCGGGGATCAGATTTCCCGAATCCTTGACGCCCGCGGCGCGTTTGAACATCGACTCCACCAGATCGCCCAGCACGCCCGTTGCGGCCGCCACCAGCGCCAGACCGAGCCACGCCCATACATCGGCATCCAATACCCGCGCGGCGGCATAGCCCATCGCCACGGCGCCGGCCAGCCCGCCGAAGAATCCCTCCCACGACTTTTTGGGCGAAAGACGCTCGAACATGCGGTGCCGTCCGACGGACATTCCCACCAGATAGGCGAAGACGTCGTTGGCCCAGATGATGAAGATGTAGAAAATCATCACCCACGGAGTCCACACCTCGCTTCCGATGATCGGAATATAACACATCAGCGAAAGGGGCAATGCTATGTAGCAGACGCCCATCAGCGTCGTGCCGATTCCGGAAGCCGGATTCTGCTGTTTGCGGTAAAGTTCGCAGATGAACATCGCGGGTATCAGCAGGAGCATAAACGCCATTCCGCAGGCAAAAGCCTGACTGGCGCCGCCCAGAATTTCGATGTCGTCCGACACGAACGCGAAATTAAGCGCGAAAAGCACGATGCCTGCCGCCATTCCCACGATTTTTTGCGGGGCATTGCCCTGCTTTTCGGCCAGCCCGTAAAATTCCAGCATGCCGGCGACAAGCATCGCCAGCAACAGTGCGCCGAAACTCCACTGCGACCAGATTACGGCCCCCAGCACCACCACTGCGAGGACTGCGCCGCTCAGTGTACGCACCATGAGGTTCTTCATTTTTTCACTCATCAGATATATCAGCGGGTTAGATTCGTCGGTTACTTGAGTTCGGATTTTTCGGCGTTCGCGGCTCCCGAAGCGGCGGTTTTCGTTCCCGACGCACTTCCGGCATCGCCTTCCTGCGTCGTTCCGGTCCCGGCTGTCGGAGCGTCCGGCGGCGCAGCCGCCGTTCCGGACGCGGCATCGTCGTCGGCGACGACGACACCCTTTTTCGGGTCGTCATCCTCCCGCGGCACCTGCGCCGCCGGGCCGAGTATGCGTTCGATATCCTCGGCATAGATCGTCTCCTTCTCCAGCAGCAGATCCGCCATCCGGTTGATCTGTTCGCTTTTCCGTTCGATGATGCCACGCGCCTTGGCATACGCCTCTTCGATGATGCGGCGCACCTCCGTATCGATGTCGCGGGCCGTCTGCTCGCTGAAAGGCTTGGTAAACGTATCGCGCGTGCCCGACGAGTCGTAATAACTGATCGGGCCGATCTTCTTGCTCATGCCGTAATAGGCCACCATCGCATAGGCCGTCTCGGTCGCCCGCTCCAGATCGCTCAGCGCGCCTGCGCCCAGCGTTCCGTAGTTGACCTCCTCGGCGATCCGGCCGCCCAGCAACCCGGCCAGCCGTTCCTGCAGGGCTTCGTTGGTAACGTGGATGCGGCGTTCGTCGGGCACATACCACGTCGCGCCCAGACTCCGCCCGCGCGGAACCACCGTGACCTTCAGCACGGGATCGCATTGGGGAAGCGACCACATGACGGTAGCGTGCCCCGCTTCGTGAATCGCCGTGGCGCGCCGCTCGGCGGCCGTCATCGGCATATTGGGTTTTTCGAGACCTCCCACGATGCGGTCGATGGCCGCGAGGAAATCCTCCTTCGACACGAATTTCTTGTTGTGCCGCGCGGCGATCAGCGCCGCTTCGTTGCAGACGTTGGCGATGTCGGCGCCCGAAAAACCGGGCGTCTGGCGCGCCAAGAACTCACGGTCGAGCTGCGGATCGAGTTTCAGCGGACGCAGATGGACGTTGAAAATCGCCTCGCGCTCCTTGACGTCGGGCAGCCCCACCTCGATCTGACGGTCGAAACGCCCGGCGCGCATCAGCGCCTTGTCGAGAATGTCGGCGCGGTTGGTCGCCGCGAGGACGATAACGCCCGTATTGGTCTGGAAGCCGTCCATCTCCGTGAGGAGCTGATTCAGCGTATTTTCACGTTCGTCGTTGCCCGAAAATCCGGCGTTCTTGCCGCGGGCGCGGCCAATGGCGTCGATCTCGTCGATGAAGACGATGCAGGGAGCCTTCTGCTTGGCCTGCTCGAACAGGTCGCGGACACGCGATGCGCCCACGCCCACGAACATCTCCACGAAATCGGAACCCGAAATCGAAAGGAACGGCACGTTGGCTTCGCCGGCCACGGCTTTGGCCAGCAGCGTCTTGCCCGTTCCCGGAGGGCCTACCAGCAGGGCGCCCTTGGGAATCTTGGCGCCCAGTTCCTTGTACTTTTCCGACTTCTTGAGGAAATCGACGATCTCCATGATCTCGACCTTGGCTTCCTCCAGTCCGGCCACATCCTTGAACGTCACACGCTTGGAAGCGTCCTTGTCGAAGACCTGCGCCTTGGCTTTACCGACATTCATGATGCCGCCGCCCGCACCGCCTCCGGCGCCGCGCGACATCGAGCGCATGATGAAAATCCAAACGCCGATAATCAACACCCACGGCAGCAGGTTGATAAGTACGTTGGTCCAGTCGTTGGCTTTGTTCTCATAGACCACCGGCACGGTCTGTCCCGACTGCTGCTCGGCGTTCTTCAAATCTTCGCGGAACGAATCGACCGATCCGATCGTAAAGGTGAGCTGCACGCCCGTTTCGGGCAGCCGCTTGAAACGTTTGTCCACCGTATCCCTGCGGTACTGTTCGGCAGCCTCCTTCTTCAGAAAAACCTGCGCCTGATCGCGGTTCACGACCTGAATTTTCTCCACGTCGCCCTTTTCGACCATCTCCCGGACCGTCGTCCAGTCGCTGGGCAGCGGCGTGTCGTTGACATCGCCGAATACGTACCAGCCGATGATGAACGCGCCGATCAGACCGTAGATCCACAGCATCGAGGGCCTCGGCATGTTCATATTCATCCTATTATTGTTTTTGCGTTGTTGTGCCATACTAAAAAATTACTCTTCGTATTCGTATTTGGTCATGGGTGCGTCGGCCCACAACTCTTCGAGTTTGTAGAAACTGCGCAGTTCGGTCTGGAAAATATGCACCACGACGTCCACGTAGTCCATGGCGACCCATACGCCGTTCTGCTGGCCTTCGATGCGCCAGACCTTCTCGCCCAGCGTTTCGAGCACCTTCTCTTCGATGCTTGCGGCAATGGCGCAGACCTGCGTCGTGGAATCGGCGTTGCACACGATGAACCGGGAGCATATGGCTCCGTCGAAACCTGAGAGGTCCAACGATACAATATCCTTACCCTTTTTATCTTCAATCGCACTTACGATAGTTTCGATCAGTTTATCCATAAATCTTCAATAGGTGTCTATAACCTTGCAAAGGTACGAAAATAGAATGAGATTTGAAAATTAAGAGCTACAAAAAAGCGGGCGGGCGACCCGACCGGAATCGCCGCAACGCAGGGAAAGGCCGCAAGAGCCCCGCAGCCCGCACAGATTCCCCGCCAAACCGTCCGCAGAATTCTCCGGCGGCGGCCATCCGCAAACCGGAACGGCGACACGACGCAGACAGCGGATGACAATGCGACGCAAATCGGAGCGGCGACAGGGCACAAACGGGGACGGCGACCGATGCAGGCCGAGGATGACGACACGGCACAGGGCGGAACAGCGGCACGGCACAAGGCGAGAGCGGCGACACGGCACAAACGGGGACGGCGACCGATGCAGACCGAGGATGACGACGCGGCATAGGGCGGAACAGCGGCGCGGCACAGACCGGAGCAGCAACGCGCCACAGACCGGAACGAAAAAACAGGATCCGAAAAACAAAACGCGCCCGGCAGAAAAAACCGCCGGGCGCATTCATTTCGTGAAAAGCACGTCAGTTCCCGACCTCCGGGGCATTGGCCATAATCGTATCGGTCAGGGCCTTGATGATCGAACTTTTGACATAGGTCCGGCGCACGGCGACCGCGATCTTGCGCGACGTGGCGCCTTTGGCCAGCATCTTCAGCCGGTCGCGGTGATCCGCGGGAATGTATTCGACAGCCATTTCGGGAATGATCGTAAGACACGACGTGCAGTCCACGATGCGCATGAGCGTATCGAGCGAACCCGATTCGAACGAGTAGTGCGACGGCATGTCGCGCTTGGCCTGACAGAGTTCGATGATCTGGTCGCGCATACAGTTTCCGGCG
>ERZ1504395.1000-NODE-1000-length-6450-cov-2.264582_pt1 | contig 6450 bp, 6 predicted proteins | sample MGYA00574839_ERZ1504395 | MGnify/ENA primary metagenome ERZ1504395 (study PRJEB39906, sample SAMEA3182049) | gut metagenome | biome: human; feature: gut; material: Stool; isolation source: human stools | place: Canada | collected 2012-02-08 ... | reverse complement strand
TTGGGGTACTTGATTTATTTCCATTATCGCCTTCGTCATCACTTGCGTTATTCGGCGGCGTTGGGGCTTTTGGTTTTCTCTTTTCTTTTGCTACAGGTGTGTTGGATTGGCGTGAATTATCTACCCTCCGCACGAGGATATAGTGTACATACTTATAATATGGAATAATTAAAATCAGAGGTATATGAAAAAACTAGTTGTTTTAGTAGCGGGCTTGCTCTCTGTGGCCCTTTTCGCGCAAGCGGAAGAAACACAAAATACGAAAGAGAATACGTTTTCGATGAAAGTGCAGATACGTCCGAGAGCCGAGTACCGGAACGGGGTCTTATTCCCCCGGCCTAAAGATGCCGAGTCCACCGGGTTTATCAATAACCGTGCCCGCTTTTCTTTGGGGTATGAGCGGGATCGTTTGTCTATCGGTTTGTCCGCGCAACATGTTGGCGTATGGGGGCAGGATCCTCAAATCGATAAGAATGGTCGTTTTATCTTGAATGAGGCGTGGGCGAAACTGGATTTCGGATCGGGTTTCTTCGCTAAGTTAGGTCGCCAGTCGTTGGTATACGATGACGAGCGTATCATGGGTGCGTTGGATTGGAACGTGGCCGGTCGTTATCACGACGCTTTGAAACTGGGCTATGAGAACACGAATAACCAACTGCATTTAATTCTTGCGTTCAACCAGAATGATGAGAAAACGATCGGAGGAACGTATTACGCTCCGGGCGCGCAACCCTATAAAACAATGCAAACCCTTTGGTATAAGCATCTCTTCGACAAGAGTTTTAACGCATCCTTCTTGTTTATGAACTTAGGGATGGAAGGCGGTGATGCCGAGAAACAAAACTCGGATACAAAATACCTGCAAACGTTGGGAACGAACCTGATCTATACGCCTAGCCACTGGATGGTAGGCGGTATGTTCTATTATCAATTCGGCAAGACGAAAAGCGGACGGGATGTTTCCGCTTTTTTATGGGCGGTAAACGCCGCTTATCAAATCGATCCGCAATGGAAGATCGGTGTAGGTAGTGATTATCTGAGTGGCTCGGATGGGGCCGACGGGAAATATAAGGCGTTTGATCCTCTGTACGGAACCCATCATAAGTTTTATGGTGCCATGGATTATTTCTACGCCTCCTCTTTTGTCAACGGATTGAATCCGGGCTTATGGGATAATCAGGTAAATGTCGCCTATAAACCTTCTTCCAAGGTAAACCTGTCTTTAGCCTATCATTATTTCTCCATCACGGGCGACGTATACGAAGGTAATGATAAATTGAGTAAAGGTTTAGGTTCGGAATTGGATTTCCAAGTGGATTGGGTAATCATGAAAGACGTGAAATTATCCGCGGGATATTCTACGATGTTGGGTACGAATACCATGAAGGCCGTGAAGGGTGGAAATCCGTCTCATTGGCAAGATTGGGGTTGGTTATCAATAAATATTAATCCGACTATATTCACGACGAAATGGTAACAGTTCTCAAGGAAAAGGGTATATTTGCAGGAGTAAACCTTTTTTCAAAACAAGATACGATGGATATAACCGATATGTTTAAAATTCCGCTTTTTAAGAATTTTACGCTTAAGATGCGGGAAGAGTTTTTGGATAAACTTGAATATACAGTAGAGGAGCATCCAAAAGGAAAAACCATAATTCATCAAGGGACGACTTGTAACGCCCTTCATGTCTTATTGAAGGGAAAATTGAACGTGGATGTTTTGGACGTATCAGGTAACATCGTGCGCGTGGAGACGATACAGGCTCCACGCACGTTCGCTACGCCTCATATCTTTTCCGAGAAAAACCAATTCCCCGCTACTTTTACCGTCGACGAGGATGTGGTATTGCTTAAGGGTTCCAAGGAGTCTGTATTTACCTTAATGCATTCTATGCCGTTATTCCTGCATAATTTCCTTTGTGTCAGTACAAGCTGTAATAAATGTACGATGACTCGTTTGAAGGTGCTTTCGTTTCGTGGCATCCGGAACCGCTTTATTTATTACTTATTCGAACATCAGCAAAAGGATTCGAATGTCGTGGAACTAGAACATACCCAAGAGCAGTTAGCGGAGTATTTTGGTGTTACCCGCCCGGCTTTATCGAAGGAAATCGGGAGATTGGTGGATGAGGGATTTATCAGCATTACAAGGAGAAAGGTGACGATTTTAAATAAGACGGCGTTAACATGTATGCTTTAATGCTTTTGGGAAAAAGGTAAAAAGCGTACATTTGTGCCCAAATAAATAACTCCGGTGTATGGGCAAAGTTTTAATTATCGACGACGAGAAGCAGATTTTAGGTTTACTTTCACGCATTATCGGTTTGGAGGGATACGAGGTCTTACAGGCTGCTACTTGTAAGGCGGGGCTGAGGCAGATGGAGCAACATTCGCCAGAGGTGGTATTGTGCGATGTGTTCTTGCCGGATGGTAATGGTGTGGATTTGGTGTCGGACTTAAAGAAACTTCGCCCTCTATCCGAGATCATCCTACTTACCGCGCATGGTAATATTCCGGATGGCGTACAGGCAATCAAGAATGGAGCCTTCGATTATATCACGAAAGGGGATGATAATAATAAGATCATTCCTCTGGTAGCCAAAGCGATGGAGAGAGCTTCTGCCGCTTATCAACAGCAAAAGAAGGAAGCTACGTCCGTCGGGAGGCAATATTCGTTTGATACGATTGTCGGTAAATCACCGGTACGGGAAAAGAGGTCTTTGCTCAATCCATCCATCAACATAGTTCCCGGAAAGGGAAGTCTTTTGTCGCTATCAATTGTTCCTCTTTTAGTCGGGATTTATTGGAAAGCGAGATGTTCGGTCATAAAGCGGGGGCTTTTACCGGTGCTTTGAAAGAGACAAAAGGCTTGTTTGAGGAAGCTTCCGGAGGTACGATCTTCTTGGATGAGATCGGGGAAATGGCTTTCGACTTGCAAGCGAAATTGCTCCGTATCCTTGAGACCGGGGAGTTTATCAAGATCGGCGATACGAAACCTACGAAAGTGGATGTACGCATTATTGCCGCTACCAATCGTGACTTAGAGAAAGAGATCGAGCTAGGACATTTCCGGGAAGATCTATTTTATCGGCTTTCCGTTTTCCAGATCCATCTTCCTGCGCTTCGTGAACGGGTCGAGGATATCCCTCTCCATATAAAAGCCTTTGTTTCCGCTTTTTCCTCCAAGATGGGAAAGAATATCCGAACAATTTCGCCCGAATATATAGATGCCCTGAAAAAACGAGCTTGGAAAGGTAACGTACGTGAGTTGCGTAATGCAATTGAGCGTAGCCTAATTATTGCCGATGGAGATACCTTAACCTTGGATGCCCTCCCTTTGAATATGCAAACCTCCTCTGCGGCGAGTACGGAATCTTATAGCGGTTTTGACCTGAGTGGCGTAGAGAAAATGCATATCCAAAAAGTGCTCAAATACACAAAAGGCAATAAAACCGAAACTTCCCGCCTTCTAGGTATAGGCCTCACTACTCTTTATCGGAAGATTGAGGAGTATGGGCTTTAGTCTCATATTCTGCATTTATGTATACCCGAAAGCATTTTGAAGATATGCAAGGAGAAACGGACATTGCTAAATATTTTATCTTTGCTGAACGTAAACTTAATAATAATCGCTTAAAATACATCACCTATGAGTCTGAAGATTAAAACAAAACTAAGATACGGAATCGGGCTGCTGTTTGCCATGATCGTTTTGCTGGGAGGTCTATCGGTAAAGAACATCTCCGATATGTCTGCCGACACAAGGAACATATTGGCCGATAATTATAATTCTTTGCTCTATTCACGCCGGATGCTGGATGCGCTGGAACGAATTGATAGCGATCCTTCGGCTCAAGCAGATTTCGAGAAAAACCTAGGGCTACAGAAAAAGAATATCACGGAGGTCGATGAGAATGTGGCCACCTCACATCTAGTCGCTCAATACGAGCAATTGGCGAAAGAGCGTAATGAGGAGAATATCCGTCGTGTACGTCTCGCCTTAAATCAAGTCATGAGTTTGAATATGGCTTCTATCTACAGGAAAAGCCAAGTGGCGGAGTCTACGTCTCAAAAGGCTTTATTTTGGATTTGGGGGATTGGCCTCTCTTGTATGGTGGTCGCTTTCGCTTTTTTAATACGTTTCCCCCGTTCGATAAATACCCCTATCCGTATGTTGATGGACGGTATCATGGAGATCGCTAACCATAATTACGAGAAACGCTTGGATCTCGCTAAATATGATGAATTCGAGGGGGTCGCGAAATCCTTTAACCGGATGGCGGAACGGCTTACGGAATACCGGAAAAGTACGTTGGCGGATATTATCCAAGGAAAGAAATATATAGAGGCTATCGTGAATAGTATCACGGAGCCAATCATAGGCTTGGATCGGGATCGTAAGATTCTTTTCGCCAATAACGAGGCTTTGACGATCTTGAATCTCAAGCGGGAAAACGTGATCGGAAAGTCTGCCTCGGAATTATCCTTACGGAACGATTTGCTTCGCAGGTTAGTTCGGGAACTGATCCAGCCGAGCGAGAAAAAAGAGCCGCTTAAAATTTACGCAGATAATAAGGAAAGTTATTTTCAAGTGCAATATATACCGATCCGTGTGTTGGAGAATGGCGAGGCGGAGGTGTATGTGGGCGACGTGATCTTATTGAAGAACATCACGGAGTTTAAGGAGTTGGATTCCGCTAAGACCACTTTTATCTCGACGATCTCCCATGAATTGAAAACTCCGATATCGGCGATCATGATGAGCCTGAAATTGTTGGAGGATGCCCGTGTGGGAGCCATGAACGACGAGCAAAAAGCACTGGCGGAAAGTATCAAGGAAAGTAGTAATCGATTACTGGAAATAACCAGTGAGCTATTGAAAATGACGCAGGTGGAGGCTGGCAAGCTACAATTGAATCCGAAAATAACCAAACCGATCGAATTGATCGAGTATGCGATAAAGGCGAACCAAGTGCAAGCTGATCGCTTCAATTGCCATATAGAGGTGGAATACCCGGAGAAGATTTCCAAGCTTTTCGTGGATAGCGAGAAAATCGCATGGGTCTTGACGAATCTATTGTCGAACGCAATTCATTATACCCCGGAGAATGGCCGTATCATAATCGGTGCCCGCCAGCAAGATCATAGCGTGGAGATCTATGTGCAAGATTTCGGTAAGGGTATTGATCCCCGATATCATCAAAGTATATTCGATCGCTATTTCCGTGTGCCGGGAACGAAGGTACAAGGGAGTGGCCTAGGGTTGGCTATCAGTAAAGACTTCGTGGAAGCTCATGGAGGAACACTTTCTGTTGATAGCGCAGTTGGAAAAGGAAGTACTTTTGTTATAAAATTCAATGTATAAGAGGGTAAAAAAAGAGGGTGTTAATTACCCTCTTTTATAATATCGCTTCCTCCGGAAGTGGATGTATCCGATCTTGCCGAACCTTTGTAATGTACATCACTACCTCCGCTTGCCGAAGCCTTGATATAATCGGTTACGTGCGTATAAATATCGGAGCCACCACTGGCGGAACATTCCAACTGGTTTAAGATAAGATCATAAGCCTTGATATCCGAGCCACCTGAGGCGGAATATTCGCCGTTCTCCGCTTTTCCCGTAAGCTTGAGATCGCTACCTCCGCTGGCACGGCCTCGTATTATTCGGGTAGTAAGATCGTTGATGATGATATCGCTACCGCTGGTCGCCTCAATTATGCAATTAGATACGTTGACCGGTTTCTCCATTTTCACGTCGCTACCCCTTGTCGCTATAATTTCCAGATCATCTCCGGATAAAGCGCTTCTCAGGACAAAATCCATACAACCGGACATCTGGATTTTTTCCAGCTTCTTGGAAGTGCCCTCTATTTTAAATCGGGTAGGGCTTAATTGTGTACCATTCTCTGTGGAGATTGAAAGTTCTTCGTTTTTTACTTGAACGTTTATATAAGGATATAAGTTCTCGTCGATCGTGATTCGTAAGGACGCTGATTCTCCTTGCGTATATCCGAAAACGTACGACGGATTTCCCCCACGGCTGAATAGGCTGAACCAACTGTCGCTATACCCCATGGCGGTTGAGCCGACTTTTATCGCTGAATAGTCTCTGACGGAGATTTCTTTCGTGATAATATCCCCATTCCCTTTTACTTTCTTCGCCTCGATAGGCATCACGCAAAAAGCGATCAACGCAAATAAGGCCATCATTCTTGTTCTCATATGAAGTGTAATTAATTTATACTCTTTTCTTATAAGACGAATGGAGTTGAAAAAACGTTACATCTAAAATGAAAAAAAAAAGCTATCATTGACTTTTTTTGTGATAGCTTCTTTTTCTTGCCCTAATAACAGGGAGGTCGATTAATTACTTTTAGGTTTTTCAACCATATGTTCTACTCTGTCTCTTATACACATCTGACGCTGCCGACGAGCGATCTAGTGTAGA
>ERZ1504395.989-NODE-989-length-6539-cov-2.378779_pt1 | contig 6539 bp, 2 predicted proteins | sample MGYA00574839_ERZ1504395 | MGnify/ENA primary metagenome ERZ1504395 (study PRJEB39906, sample SAMEA3182049) | gut metagenome | biome: human; feature: gut; material: Stool; isolation source: human stools | place: Canada | collected 2012-02-08 ... | reverse complement strand
GAGATCAATACCCCCGCGTGTCCGCTCTTCTCCACCTTGTACCCGGCGGAGACCAGGCCTTTGAACAGCGCCTCCTGCATATTGGCGCCCAGGCCCAGCACCTCGCCGGTAGATTTCATCTCCGGGGACAGGGCGGCGTTGGCGTCGGTAATCTTCTCGAAGGAGAACACCGGCACCTTCACCGCCACGTAGGGCGGACGTTTGTACAGGCCCGTGCCATAGCCCAAGGCCTTCAGGGGCTGGCCCACCATGACCCGGGTGGCCAGGTCCACCATGGGTACGCCGGTGACCTTGGAGATATAGGGTACCGTCCGGCTGGCCCGGGGGTTCACCTCAATGACGTACAGCTCTCCCTGATAGATCAGGTACTGGATGTTGATAAGCCCCCGGGTCTTGAGGGACAGGGCCAGCTTCTCGGAGCAGTCCACGATGGTCTGGAGCATCTTGTCCCCGATGGAAAAGGGCGGGTACACGGCGATGGAGTCGCCGGAGTGGACGCCGGTACGTTCGATGTGCTGCATGACGCCGGGGATCAGCACATCGGTGCCGTCAGAGATGACGTCCACCTCCAGCTCCTTGCCCATCAGGTACTGGTCCACCAGCACCGGGTTTTCAATCTTGCCGGAGAGGATGATCTCCATGTAGCGGCGGACTTCCTCATCGTTGTGGGCGATGACCATGTTTTGGCCGCCGATGACGTAGCTGGGCCGCAGCAGAACAGGATACCCCAATTCATTCGCTGCCTCCAGCGCCTCATTCATACCCAGCACGCCCCGGCCGGCGGCCCGCTTGATGGAAAACCGCTCCAGCAGCGCGTCGAACCGCTCCCGATCCTCCGCCATGTCGATGGACTCGGCGCTGGTGCCCAGAATGGGGATGCCGCGGCTGTCCAGGAATTTCGTCAGCTTGATGGCCGTCTGACCGCCGAAAGCCACCACTACACCCACCGGCTTCTCCACGGCGATGATGTGCATGACATCCTCCGGGTACAGCGGCTCAAAATACAGGCGGTCGGCAGTGTCGTAGTCCGTGGAGACAGTCTCCGGGTTGTTATTGACAATCACCACGTCGTAGCCCAGCTCCTTCAGCGTCCAGACACAGTGGACAGAGGAGTAATCAAACTCGATGCCCTGGCCGATGCGGATGGGGCCGGAGCCCAGCACCATGATGACCGGCTTGCCGCTGCGGGGGAAGGCCCGGGACTCGCAGAACCGGTCATAGGTGGAGTAGAAATAGGGCGTCTCCGCGTCAAACTCCGCGCCGCAGGTGTCCACCATCTTGTACACCGCATCCCGGTGCTCCGGCAGTTCTCCGCCGCCGGAAAGCCTGCGGAGAGCCTCATCGGGATAGCCCAGCCGCTTGCCCTCCCGGTACTGCGCCTCCGACAGGCCGTCTGCAATGGAAGCCTCGAACGCCGCCAGCTTCCGCAGCTTGCAGAGGAACCAGGGGTCGATTCTGGTGATGTCGTGGATCTCCTCTACGGTGACGCCGGATTTCAGCGCCTCGAACACCGTGAAGAGCCTGTGATCGTCCACTCGGCGGAGTCGCTCCCGGATGGGGGCGTCGTCCCCGTGGTCCGGTTTCCGGTTCAGGGTGTCCATGCCGATCTCCGCGCCCCGGACAGCCTTGAGCAAGGCCATCTCGAAGCTGGGGGCGATGGCCATCACCTCGCCTGTGGCCTTCATCTGCGTGCCCAGGGCCCGGCTGGCATCGGCGAACTTGTCGAAGGGCCACTTGGGCATCTTCACCACGATATAGTCCAGTGTGGGCTCGAAGCAGGCACAGGTCTTGCCCGTGATGTCGTTTTTAATCTCGTCCAGGGTGTAGCCCAGAGCGATCTTGGTGGTGATCTTGGCGATGGGGTAGCCGGTGGCCTTGGAGGCCAGGGCCGAGGACCGGCTGACCCGGGGATTCACCTCGATGACCGCGTACTCAAAGCTCTCCGGATTCAATGCCAGCTGCACGTTGCAGCCGCCCACGATCCCCAGGTGGGTGATGATGTCCAGAGACGCCTTGCGGAGCATCTGGAACTCCTTGTCCGCCAGGGTCTGGGTGGGGGCCACCACGATGGAGTCGCCGGTATGGACACCCACCGGGTCCAGGTTCTCCATGGAGCAGACGGCAATCACGTTGCCCACGCTGTCCCGCATGGTCTCGAACTCGATCTCCTTCCAGCCGAAGATGGCCTTCTCCACCAAAATCTGCGTGATGGGCGAGGCGTCCAGGCCGGTGCCCGCGATGATCTTCAGCTCGTCGGGGTCCTTGGCCGCGCCGCCGCCCGCGCCGCCCAGGGTAAAGGCGGGCCGCACGATGACGGGGTAGCCGATCTTCTCCGCCACCGCCATGGCCTGGTCCACGGTCTCCGCGATGTCGGAGGCAATCACCGGCTGGCCGATCTCCGCCATGGCCTCCTTGAAGAGCTCCCGGTCCTCCGCCCGGGAGATGGCCGCTGCGTCGGTCCCCAGAAGGCGGACGCCCTGGGCCTGGAGAAAGCCCTCCTTGTCCAGCTGCATGGCCAGGGTCAGGCCGGTCTGGCCGCCCAGGCCCGCCAGGATGGAATCGGGGCGTTCCTTCTTGATGATGCGCTTGACGGTCTCCACGGTCAGGGGCTCCAGGTAGATCTCATCCGCCATGGCCTGATCCGTCATAATGGTGGCGGGGTTGGAGTTGCAGAGGACCACGTTGATGCCGGCATCCTTCAGCACCCGGCAGGCCTGGGCGCCGGCGTAGTCGAACTCCGCCGCCTGGCCGATGACGATGGGGCCGGAGCCGATGACCAGCACTTTCTGAATGCTCTTATCCAGCGGCATTACCGGTCACCCCCTTTCATCAGATCTACAAATTGGTCGAACAGGAACGATGTGTCCTTGGGCCCGGTGCAGGCCTCTGGATGGAACTGGACCGTGAATGCCCGCAGGTCCGGATAGTCGATGCCCTCGCAGGTGCCGTCGTTGGCGTTGATGAAGCGGACCTTCCCCACCGGCAGGCTGGTACCGTCCACGGCGTAGCCATGATTCTGGCTGGTGATGTAGGTGCGGACGCCGTCCAGGTCCCGGACGGGCTGATTGACCCCCCGGTGGCCGTATTTCAGCTTGTAGGTGCCGCCCCCCACCGCCAGGGCCGTCAGCTGGTGGCCCAGGCAGATACCGAACAGGGGCACCTTGCCCAGGAGCTTTTTGATCTGCTCAATCTGATAGACGTTCTCTGCCGGATCCCCGGGGCCGTTGGAGAGCATGACGCCGTCAGGCTTGGCCGCCAGCACCTCCTCTGCACTGGTCTGCGCAGGCAGGACAGTGACGGTGCAGCCGCGCTTTTGCAGCTCCCGGACGATGTTGCGCTTGGCGCCGTAGTCCAGCAGGCTCACCCGGAACCGCTCCTCTCCCTCCGCCGGGTGGGCGGATGCTGCTTTACAGGTCTCCGCCTCCACCACGCCGGTGACGGCATAGGTCTTCACCGCCGTCAGATCCGCCGGAACCTCATCACAGATCGCGGCGTTCATGACGCCGTGCTCCCGGATGATCCGGGTCAGCTCCCGGGTGTCCACACCCCAGAGCCCTGGCACGCCCCGGTCCCGCAAAAAAGCGTCCAGGTCTCCCTGGCAGCGGAAATTGGACGGCTCCTCGCACCACTCCCGCACCACGTAGCCCCGGACGCAACACGCGCCTTCAAAATCCTCCGGAATGATCCCATAATTGCCGATCAGAGGATAGGTCTGCATCACGATCTGTCCAGCATAGCTGGGATCCGTCAGTGTCTCCAGATAGCCGCACATGCCGGTGGTGAACACCAGCTCGCCCACGGCGTCCGCCGGACCCCCGAACCGGAAGCCCTCAAACACCTGGCCATCCTGTAATACCAGATATCCCTTCTTCATGTCGTCCTCCCTCTCCGGCGCATCGACCGGAAAATCCCTATTAGATGTTATTATGCGTTTTTTTTCTGAAGCAGTCAATCCCCCCGTGCAGTGCGGCACGGTAGACTTTTCCAGGGATGAAGGTATTACTTTTTGTGCATTTTCGCAAAGGTCGATCTATTTCCCGCCGCACTGCCTCTCTTGCAAAGCAGTAACCAATGGGCTATGATGCAGGAAAAGCGGCTCATCTGCACAGGCGGAAGAACTGCTCCGGCAAAGGAGTGCGCCTATGATCTGTTTGCATGCATTCCGGATGCCCGCCCGGGAGGACGAAGAGGCATTCTTCTCCGATCCCCGGAACCAGCGGATCTGCTATACCGCCAAAGAGCCCTTTCATGTATTCCGCTGCTGCCATCTGCCGCAGCACCCACCTCCCCATTCCCCAAGAGGGCCGGATCATCACCAGCGACGATGTCTTCGGCCACCTGCCGGACATCCGCTGCATCAACGGCGGCATCGACGCCGCCCCGGCCCCGCCTCTGGACGGCGCTGGACAATGTGCGGGTCTGCCGGGCGTTCTTTCGGAAGCGGGAGGCAGACTTCCGCTCCACCCGAAAACGCGCCGCAGCCGGGCCGCAAGGTATTTTGGACTGCCGGACAAAGAAATTTCTTCTGGCGCCGTTGTCATGCGGCGGCCCGCCATTTATAATAAAGGCAGCAAAATCAGGGAGGAGGCGCATCCTGTGGCAAAGCATCTGGACAAGTTTACCCAGCCCTTCCGGGACAGCCCCATCCCCTTCGCCCTGGCGGAGATACTGACCAACGGCAGCGGGGAGATGGTGGATCTGGTGTGCCGCTTTTTGAATCCTGCCGCGGCGGCGCTTCTGGGGCTCTCCCCGGAGGAGGTGCAGGGCCGCCGCCTGTCCCAGCTCGGGCCAGAGCGGGCGCTGGAGCAGCTGGCGCCCATGCAGGCCGTAGCTTTTTCCGGCTCCTCCGCCTCCTTCCCCTATGTGACCGCCGGGGGCCAAACCCTCACCGTTACCTGCTATCAGGTGATGTACGGCACGGTGGCCTGCCTGCTGGATCCCCGGTCGGGGGCTGGAGCCCAGAGCGGCGCGTTACCGGAGCTCCTGCCCGGCGCGGATCTGGAGCTGAACCGGGAGGGACTGCGGTGCCTTGCCTGCAGCCGGCAGCTGTGCCAGCTGACCCAGTGGTCCCGGCGGGCGCTGCTGGACCGGGGCGGCCGGGCCTTTTCCGCTCTGGTGGCTCCGGCGGACTGGCCGGCGCTGCTCCAGGAACTGCTGGACGCGGCGCGGGAGAAACGGGGCGTGGATCACGACTTCCGCCTGCTGCGGCGGGACGGTGGGGCAGTCTGGGTGAATCTCCGGGCGGAAATCCTGTCGACCCGCCAGGGGGCCACGGTCTTCCGCTGTTCGGTCCCGGGAGTGCGGCCTGCCCCTGCGCCGGGCCTGTCGGGTCTGCCTGGGCGGCGGGCGGGAACTCTGCCTCTCTCTCCACATGTCCTGGGTGGAACAGCCGGACGGCTCCTGGCTGGCATACATCGCCTGTGCCGATATCTCCCAAGAGGCCGCGGCCCAGGCCGAGCATCAGATCCGCTCCCGGATGTACGACCTGCTGTTAGAGCACACCTCCCTCCTGACACTGGACTATGACCCCGCCCGGGACCTGGCCCAGATCCAGCGGCACAGCACCAGCGGCCGCAGGACCTCCCGCACCGTCTCCGGCTATCTGAAGAGCCTGCTCACCGCGTCCTACCTCCACCCGGAGGACCGGCGGCGGCTGGCAGGCGCGGTCCGTCGGGCCATCACGCATCCCGGGACGGTCTCCTGCACCTATCGGGCGGATTATGAGGACACCGGCTGGCGACGCTATCAGGTGTCGTGGATGAGCCTGTTCGATGAAGCCGGAAATGTGTACCGTCTGCTGGGCAAAGCGGAAGATGTGACTGGCCGCCGGGCGGCTGCGGAACACTTCCGGCAGTTGGCCGCCCGGCACCGCCGGCAGGCCAGGGCCTGTCTGGCCTCCGCCCGGCTGGATCTGACCGCCGGACAGACATTGGACGCCAAGGCCGCGTCCCGGCACCTGCTGCGCACGCTGTTCGACCGTACCGCAGGCGCCTGCCTCCAGCAGATGGCCTCTGCCCTGCCGGAGGCAGAGGAGCGGGCGCGGTTCCAGGCTCTCTTCTCTCCGGATGCTCTGTCGGATGCCTTTGCAGAAGGCGTGTTCCAATTCTCCATGGACCACTGGATCTCTACCGGAAAGGGCGGCCCGTCCTGGGTCCGGACAGAAGCAGAGATGGCGGAAAACCCGGACACGCTGCATCTGGAAGTCTTTTTCCAGCTGTGGGACCGGAGCTTCCCCAGGCTGCAAAGCACTCTGCTGGATACCTTGACCAGGCAGGATTACGAGCTGGTCCTGACAGCGGACGCCCGCTCCGGTGCCTGCCGTGCCTATGGACCGTCCGCAGGCCGTCTGCCGGAGAACGCCACCTGCCGGTCTCTGGCCGCCTGGTATTTCCAGCAGCTGCCGCCCTCCCACCAGCGGACCGCTCTGCGGAAAGCCCTCTCCCTGGAGGCTGTCTTGTCCCAGCTGGAGGCAGTTCCCTCTGTGGAGCTGGTCCTCCCGGCCCCGGAAGGAGCGCCTTACCATCTGCGGTGTTCCCCGC
>ERZ1504395.974-NODE-974-length-6782-cov-2.350082_pt1 | contig 6782 bp, 3 predicted proteins | sample MGYA00574839_ERZ1504395 | MGnify/ENA primary metagenome ERZ1504395 (study PRJEB39906, sample SAMEA3182049) | gut metagenome | biome: human; feature: gut; material: Stool; isolation source: human stools | place: Canada | collected 2012-02-08 ... | reverse complement strand
ATACATATCCAACCGGAAGTGCAGAAGCTTGCTTAACTTCAAGATCGGGGAAAGCCCGAAAGCCACATATTGGTTCGCCCGGAACGCCTCGTTGAATACAATCTCGCTATGGGGTGTCGGGGTAAACGCCGGGGCCTGTAATACGCTAGCCGTATAGTTATTCATGAGGTTCTTGCTGGATATGACCATTTCCGCCAAATAACCTAAGTTGAAACGGTTGCTCAGCGTCTGGTATTGGTTCCAGCGCCCTTTCAGTTGCAGCCAGCTATGCACTTTGCGACCAATCGGGGCTTCCGTCGTGGCGGAAGTGGGGGATGGAGTGTACTTCTCCGTACCGGTTACGTATTGGGCGATTAGGAATTGCTGTTTTCCGCTTATCGGGTATTGTTTGGCGTTGAGTGAGTTTTGCTCGATACTTAACGAACCGCTGAATAAATCGTACCAGCTATGGTCGAAAGAGGCGTTCGGGAAAGGTATCGTGGTGCTCTGCAAATAGAAATCGTTCAACCGTCCGTAGGCGAACCCGATCTCCGCTTTCGCGTGGTTGAGGAAGGGGAAGCCTAATTTTAGTTTCATGTACAGTTCTTTCTGCTTAATCATGGCGGGCACTATATCCTCATAAAAGAGGGATTGGCTTTCCGTGTATTTCTTGTCCGAGAAGACTCCTTGCCAATTTAAATAAGTGGGGATTTGCGTTTGCAGGTACATCCGGCCACTCAACATGACACCACTAAAGGAGTTACCCACTTGAAAGTTCGAGTTTACGTCGGCGGCGAACCGTCCCAGATATTGATACCCCAATCCTAGGTATAATTGATTCGCTTGATGAGACGATACGTTTCCACCGAAGCCAACCGTGATCTCTTCTTTCATCTTCACGTCCAGGTAAAGATCGAATTTCTTCTCTTTCCGGTTATAAACGGCATGCGGCATGATTTCCCTAATCTTGGAATAGGTCAGCATCTTGAAATAAGCCCGCTTGAACTCTTCCATGGAGAACTCGTTATTGATATCCCTGTGTAATTGGGCCTCTATGTATTTACGCTGGGCCTCGGATACGCCCGTCACGTAAATATTGCGGAAGATCAGCGGGGGAAGGTTCTCTTTATAGGCTTTCCTTCTTTCGGTAACCTCATTTAAAGGCACTTCCCGGGGAACCCGTTGCTTGATGGAGTCGATCATGGAAAGGGTACGTTTATACCCGATGTCCATAAGCTCCTTACCTTTCTGGAAATCCAATAAGGAGACGGTGGGGAAACTGAATTTAATCATCATGCCATCTTCTTCCGGTACCTCATAGTCGGTCTTTTGCATGATCATGGTCTCGATCTGGTTATAAGGATTCTCCGAAGGCTTTTTATTCCCTCCCGATACCGTCGATCCGAAAATGAAATCCGGGTGGAACGCATCTTTCATCGGGCCTACCGGGAAATTATCGTAGATACCTCCATCAAATAAAGGAATACTGTCTTTCCATATGGGCTGGAAGAAAAACGGGAAAGTCATGGAGGCACGTACGGCGTCTCCCAGATCCCCATTCTTAAAGATGATCGGCTTTTTGGTATATATATCCGAGGCCACGCAACGGAAAGGGACAAACAGGTTGTCGAAATTCCATCCCGCCTTTGCCGTCGCCTGCGAGAACAAGGCCATGAACGCCTGATTCATCTGTATGGGATTGATCAAGCTTTGCGGTAAGAAGCTAGCCTTGATCTGTAGGGAATCGGACATATCGATGGAGAAATGCGCGAATTCCGGGGTCGGGTAAGGCTCCTTGAAATAATAGGTATATTGCTCCTCCACCGTACCTGTTTGCCAATAGGAGAACTCCTTGGAAAGCATTAGCTCCAGCATCTCCTCGGGGGAATACCCCATGGCGTATAAACTACCGATAATCGCCCCGATGGAGGTACCGGTAATGTAATCGATCGGTATATTATTTTCTTCCAGCGCCTTGATCACTCCGATATGTGCCGCTCCTTTGGCACCGCCGCCACTGAGTACCAACCCTACTTTCTGGGCGGAAACAATTTGAATGGCTGCAAGGAATAAGGCTATGATAACGGTTATTTTTCTCATATGAACCCAATCTGTTTTTCTTCTCCAAATGTAAGAAGTATTTCTTTAGAAACATAAACATTTTGTTTTTTCGTATTGTTGAGTTATCAATACAATTAAAACAGATGATGTTATGAAAGAAAAAGATTTAAACAGGGAAGAACGGAATAAAACCGTTATGGAGACCGGTGCTTTGGTCATGGCTGAGTTTTATGCGGATTGGTGTCCTCATTGCCAGAGAATGATGCCGATCGTGAAGGAGTTCAAGGAATTGGAGAAAGGAAAATTAGAAGTAGTACAAATCAATATCGAGGAGGAGAGCGCTCTTGCCGATTTGTATACGGTGGAATCGGTTCCTACTTTTATCCTGCTACGGAAAGGGGAGGCTTTGTGGAGACAATCCGGCGAGATGAGCTTGGATAGGTTACGGAAAGTGGTCGAGGATGTCGTGAGCTGAAACTAAAAAAACCGTTCCCCCGAGAAGGAACGGTTTTTATATATGTGAGGATTGGTTTATCCGATCAGTTCTACGCTACGTTTGATGAATTGGCTTAGGGCCTCTCCTTTCAACATACCGTTTCCTAGCAGGGCAAGGTCGATCAACTGACTAACTGTCTTGTTCGTGCCGGCGTACTCGGCGAGAACTTGGTTGCGTTGCTCACGAAGCTCATCCAGCTTATGGTCGGTGTTGGTCATATCCTCTTTCTCTTGCGCCGTGATCTCATCTTCTTTCTTTTTGCTTTGAGCCTCACGTAAGTCGGCTTGACGAGCCTCCCATCCTTTGATATCGCCAAGGATCGGTTTTAACTTCTCGTCGCAAGCTTGCTCCTCTTCAGTTAATACTTTCTTGATCAACGGATGATCCGTATTCAATACGAAGTTGAAGCTATCCGGCATCTCGCCATAGAAAGACATACCCGGTTGCATAGCGGACATCTCACGCATTCTTCGCATATACTCGCTTTGTGTCAACATGACAGGGTTCGCGTTTTCGCCCAATGCCTCGAATGTTACGTAGAACTCGGTCTTGTTCAATTTCGGCATCTGGCTCTTGAATACTTCCTGCATGGCCGTTTTCTGCTCCTCGCTCAAAGTAACCTTGTTCGCATCTTCCTTGCGGATCAAGTTATCGATCGTATCGCTATCCACACGAACGAAGCGGCTCTTCTCGAATTTCTGCTCCAATTGTCCGATCAAGTGTACATCCAATTGTCCGTCCATATCCAAGACGCTGTAACCTTTGTCCTTTGCGGCTTGTATATAGCTGTATTGCTCGTCTTTATTGGTGGTATACAGATAGATTAAGTTACCCTCTTTGTCTGTCTGGTTGTCCTTGATTAAGTTCTTGTATTCCTCGAAAGTGAAGTATTTGCCCTCGACGTCCTTGAATAAGGCGAACTTAACCGCGCGGTCGTAGAACTTCTCATCAGTCAACATACCATATTGGATGAATAGTTTCAAGCTATCCCATTTCTCCTCGAACTGCGGACGGTCGTTCTTGAAGATCTCTTCCAAGCGGTCTGCCACCTTTTTGGTGATGTGGTTGGAGATCTTCTTCACGTTCTGATCGCTTTGCAAATAGGAACGGGATACGTTCAACGGGATATCCGGCGAATCCAACACACCATGCAATAATGTCAAGAACTCAGGAACGATACCCTCTACGGAATCCGTAACGAATACTTGGTTGCAATATAACTGGATCTTGTTACGATGCAAGTCGATATTGCTCTTGATGCGAGGGAAATATAAGATACCGGTCAAGTTGAACGGATAGTCTACGTTCAAGTGAATCCAGAACAACGGCTCATCCGTCATAGGATATAAGTCTCGATAGAACTTCTTGTAATCCTCGTCGGTCATATCGGCCGGTTTGCGAACCCACGCCGGTTTGGTGTCGTTGATTACGTTATCTTCGTCCGTATCTACATATTTGCCATCCTTCCACTCTTGCTTCTTGCCGAACGCGATAGGAACCGGTAAGAAACGGCAGTATTTTGTCAATAAGCCATTGATCTTATCCTTGTTCAAGAAATCCTTGTTCTCGTCGTCGATATACAGGATGATATCGGTACCGCGATCCTCTTTCGTCGTTTCCTCCAAAGAGTATTCCGGCGTACCGTCGCAGCTCCATTTCATGGGAACAGCGCCTTCTTTGTATGATTTCGTCACGATCTCTACTTTCTTGGAAACCATGAAAGAGGAGTAGAAACCAAGACCGAAGTGACCGATGATAGAAGCGGCGTCGTTCTTGTATTTCTCAACGAACTCCTCGGCGCCGGAGAAAGCGATCTGGTTGATGTACTTATCGATCTCCTCGGCTGTCATACCGATACCCCGGTCAGAGATCGTGATCGTTTTGTCATCGAACTTAACCTGTACGGTCAAATCGCCGAGTTCGCCTTTAAACTCGCCTACGGAAGAAAGCGTTTTTAACTTTTGGGTAGCGTCTACCGCATTGGAAACAAGTTCACGAAGGAAGATTTCGTGATCACTGTATAAGAACTTCTTGATAATCGGAAAGATGTTTTCCGATGTTACTCCGATGTTACCTTGTTTACTGCTCATAGTCTGAATATCTTATTATTTTATTGTTATTTTGTGCGTATTCCTATCTTGATCATTCTCAAGATCCGCCTATTCCTATACAAAACGAATGCCAAAGTGTTTCGGATAAACTATAAATGACAAAAAGGCAGATGCCGGCTGATAGATTTGCAGCCGGGCATAGTTTGATCAAACCATATCATCTCCTGTCTTGGCGAATGTAACACGGATGGTTTTATGGAATGGGATAAAGCGGGATACGATCGCTATGAATAAGGAGATGACTAATAAATACCCCAGTATCTCTTTTAACGCCAATAATAAGCTTTGTTGCTGTAACGTATTATAGAGTGTACTGGTAGCCATTTGCGCTGCCTCGTCGTAGGGATGCCCTTGGGTCAAGGCATTGCCAAGCGCTTGGTTATAGCGTGAGGCGGCTAGAGGATCGGCCAGCGTAACGGTTTCTGATAAGGAATACATATATTTTTGTTCCAAGCGATATAGTATATTACTGTAAAAAGAAGTCGCCATGATGGGGGATAATACTGAACGGAAAATGATGAGAAAGAAAGCGTTTGACAATAAATATTTAGGATTTAAATCTTCCACGGCAAATAAGGCGAAAGCTATGATTAGAATCATCATGCCCAATCCCCTGAGGAATATAGGAAAGTAGAGCATCTCGTATCTGCTATCCGGTGAGATCCCGAAATAAAGGCTCCCGAAGAACAGGACGAAACAACTCATTCCTCCCGCTATCAAGAAACGAAACCGCCAACGTTGCCACCGGAACCACCAAAAACAGATGAACGCCCCCAAGACATATCCCGGAAGCAAATAAGTATAAAGGGAATAGGTATGGGTACTGTCTACCTTTAAGATACTAGTCAGGTAACTAGTCAACAAGGTAGTAGAAGTACTGAAAAACATGACAAGCATCATATAGAAATAACCGATAATAGCTTTCGGCTGGTATAAAGGCGCCAGATTCACGTACGGACGTTCCGAATGATATTGATACCAAATAAATAAAGCGATCAATATCGGGGCGATCATGATATAAAGGCAAATCTTGGGGGATGCCATCCAGTCGAGTACTTTCCCGTAATTAATGACATACATAAGCATTAACAATCCGGTGGATATGATGAACATTTCCCGGATGTGTAGATCGGCCAAGGGGATGGACTTGATCGGCCGGTTATGGCGGAAGCAGATGATTACCATTACTATGGCCAATAAAATCATTAGCATCATGAAGTAATACATATATTTCCAGTCGTAATGGTAGGCTAACTGTGCGGTAACAAGCATGGATGCTTGTCCCCCTCCGAAAACAAAAGGATAGAAGTAGGAATAGAATTGGCTACGTATATTTTTAGGGCTGAATATCTTTTGTGCGTACCGGATAAACCACAGCATGAGAAACCCTTTCAGGAAACCGATCGCGAAACTACAGACGATCAATATGTCGGCGTTCTGGGAGCGGGCACAGATCCAGCTTAGGAAGAACTGGGCGACTAAATCCGCCAACAATAAGAATTTGATGGAGAAGGCTTCTAATATCTTCGGAATAATCGGATAGGATCCCGCCATTCCCGCCGCTGCCGCGTAATATCCCATGGTTATATCCTCGGTGTTCGTGCCTAGCGTGTTTGATACCTCCAGCATACTGCCGGTGTACGAACCGTTTAGCATCGTAACCGGAAGAATAACGATGAAGATGCAAATCAATCCTAACCAGTCCGGCACCCATTGGCGGATCGGTGCCCCAAGCTCTTTCATCGTGATCATTTGCGTAAGGCTTCTGTTTCAACCATCATGCCTGCTCTTAAATATTGCGTATCTTCTTGCGATAGATTTTCCAAATCTATCCGTACCGGGATACGTTGTTGTACCTTGACGAAGTTTCCGGCGGAATTGTCGGTCGGGACCAATGAGTATTTGGAGCCTGTGGCGTCGGAGATTGCGGTTACCTCCCCGTTGAATATCTTTCCCGGCAATGCGTCTACCTTGATACGTACTTTCTGCCCGATATAGATGTGGGGGATCTGGGTCTCCTTGTAATTGGCCGTGATCCATTTGTCTTTATCTCGTACGAGGTAGGATATCGTTTGTCCGGCTTGCACGTATTGTCCGGGCTCTAAGGTCCGTCTGCCTACATGACCGTCGTAAGG
>ERZ1504395.935-NODE-935-length-7090-cov-2.611656_pt1 | contig 7090 bp, 3 predicted proteins | sample MGYA00574839_ERZ1504395 | MGnify/ENA primary metagenome ERZ1504395 (study PRJEB39906, sample SAMEA3182049) | gut metagenome | biome: human; feature: gut; material: Stool; isolation source: human stools | place: Canada | collected 2012-02-08 ... | reverse complement strand
GTTGCGAGTTCATCACGTCGTCGTATTCCAACAGACGTTTACGGATACCGAAGTTGTTTTCCTCTACCTTCTTCTGGGCACGTTCTACGGACTTGCTCAACATATTGTGCTCCAGAACCTCGCCTTCCTTGAAACCAAGCTTATCCATCAAGCCGGCGATCTTCTCGGAAGCGAATAAACGCATCAAGTCGTCTTCCAGTGAAACGAAGAATACGGAAGAACCCGGGTCTCCCTGACGTCCGGCACGACCACGTAACTGACGGTCTACACGACGGCTCTCATGGCGTTCCGTACCGATGATAGCCAAACCGCCTGCGTCTTTCACGTCCTTGGACAGCTTGATATCGGTACCACGACCGGCCATGTTGGTAGCGATCGTAACCGTACTCTTTTGACCCGCCAAGGCCACGATCTCGGCCTCTTTCTGGTGCAACTTAGCGTTCAATACATTGTGCTGGATCTTACGCATCGTAAGCATACGGCTCAATAGCTCGGAGATCTCTACGGATGTTGTTCCCACCAATACCGGACGGCCTGCTTCCGTCAGCTGAACGATTTCCTCGATAACAGCGTTATATTTCTCACGTTTTGTCTTGTAGATACGATCGTTCATATCGTTACGGGCGATCGGTCGGTTGGTCGGGATCACTACTACGTCCAATTTGTAGATATCCCAGAACTCGCCTGCTTCCGTCTCCGCCGTACCGGTCATACCGGACAACTTATGGTACATACGGAAGTAGTTCTGCAAGGTGATCGTGGCGAATGTTTGTGTAGCGGCCTCTACCTTTACACGTTCCTTAGCCTCGATCGCTTGGTGCAGGCCATCGGAATAACGACGTCCGTCCATGATACGACCCGTCTGCTCGTCAACGATCATGACCTTGTTGTCCATAACCACATACTCATCATCCTTCTCGAATAAGGTGTAAGCTTTCAATAATTGGTTGATGGTATGTACACGCTCGCTCTTGACGGAATAGTTCGCCAATATCTCGTCCTTTTGGGCCTGTTTCTCTTCCTCGGTTCCTGTCATATTCTCCAATTGGGATAATTGGGAAGTGATATCGGGAAGTACGAAGAAGGTCGGGTCGTCCGTCTTACCGGTCAATAGGTCGATACCTTTATCCGTCAATTCGATACTGTTGTTCTTCTCGTCGATCACGAAATACAACTCATCGGTCGCCTCGTGCATATGGCGCATGTTCTCGGACATGAAATATTCTTCCGTCTTCAACATTTGGGCCTTTACGCCTTGCTCGCTTAAGAACTTGATCAACGCCTTGTTGCGGGGATATCCCTTGAAGGAGCGGTACAGAAGGATAGAGCCTTCCTCAACGACCTTCTGGTCGTCGCTAGCCATTTTCTTCTTGGCCTCGATCAATAGTTTGGAGCAAAGGTCTTTCTGCGCGTTCACGACAACCTCCACGTTCGGGCGGAATTGCTCGAATAATTGTTCCTCGCCACGAGGGATCGGTCCGGAGATGATCAGCGGCGTACGAGCGTCATCGATCAATACGGAGTCCACCTCATCGACGATGGAGTAGTTATGCTTGCGTTGTACCAAGTCTTTCGGGCTGATCGCCATATTGTCGCGCAAGTAGTCGAAACCGAACTCGTTGTTCGTACCGAACGTGATATCCGCCTCATAAGCCTTACGGCGAGCCTCGGAATTCGGCTGGTGCTTATCGATACAGTCTACGGAAAGCCCGTGGAACATATAAAGCGGTCCCATCCACTCGGAGTCACGTTTTGACAAGTAATCATTCACGGTTACCACGTGTACACCGTTACGTGTCAAGGCGTTCAAGAATACCGGAAGGGTAGCCACCAAGGTCTTACCTTCACCGGTAGCCATCTCGGCGATCTTACCTTTATGAAGAACGACGCCACCGAATAGCTGAACGTCGTAATGGATCATATCCCAAGTGATCTCGTTACCACCGGCTTTCCAGTGATTGGCGTAGATCGCCTTATCGTCCTCGATGCGGACAAAGTCGAAACGAGCGGCCAGATCCCGGTCGAATTGGTTAGCGGTAACTACCACTTCCTCATTCTCGGCGAAACGGCGGGCCGTATCTTTCATGATGGCGAATACCTCGGGCAAGGATTGCTCCAGTACTACTTCCATCTTGTCCGTGATGGCTTTCTCAATTTTATCTACCTCGGCCCAGATCGCCTCACGTTCTTCCAGTTCCTTATCCTCGATGCCTTTGCGAAGCTCTCCACTTGCGCTTTCTCCTCGGCTACGTAGTCTTGGATACGTTGTTTGATCTCATCTGTTTTCGCACGCAACTCATCGTTCGAGAGTGCCTTGATTGACGGATATACGGCCTTTACCTTATCTACGTAAGGTGTGATTTCTTTAAGGTCACGCTGCGACTTATTGCCGAACAGCTTCGTCATAAACTCATTAAATCCCATGATTCTTATGTTAATGGATAGTTGAGCAACTATCGTCTGTTATTACTTTGTTGTTTGAATAATTAGATAATAATAAATAGAAAGAAGAGCCACAACCCTTGATAATTATCAACTTTAATAATCAATTCTCTATTATTTGGTTGTCAGCTCCCAGAGCGGCAAGCTTTGCGTAGCGTTTGGTGGCCTGATTCTTAGCACATGGGTTACCGTGGGGGCTACCTCAGTGGCCTTGACTTCGCGGTAGATATGTTGGGGTTTCAACCCGTTGCCCATAAATACCAGCGGGGTGATAACAGCATTATTGCGTATAATCTTGACTTTTTCTTTCGGATTGTCGAGGTTCACTTTCCAACCGGGTTGCAACTCGATGATCAGATCGCCCCGTCTCAAATGGTGCGTACCTTGACGGAATTTGGCGGTTCCCTCGTTCCAGTCGCCCGTAAGCAAGCTTCTGCCCGTGGTGACGAGTTGTACGCCACTAAATTCCTGTATGAATTCGGCGGCCTTGTTCTGTAAAGTCGTCAAATCCAGCTTGGCGTCTTCTATCGCCTTGCGGTTCAAGTAGATCTGGTTGTTGTAGTATCCTTGTACCCAACTGGTATGTTGGCCGTAAATGGCCATCAAGTACATATTAAGCAGGGCCAGACAACGTTTCGGGTGGAACTCGCCACCGTTCACCATCAGGCCGTCCGGATAAGACTCCTCGCTTTTATAATAACCGGAACCGGTGAAGACTACCAATGTATTGGCCAAGCCCACTTTCTTGTCGATCGTATCCAGTAGCTTCTCGATATCTTGATCGAGTTGATAATACGTATCTTGAATCTCCCGGGTGTATTCCTTGCTCATCGTACCCCGGTAATTGCCCGCGTAGTACGTGATAGACAACATATCCGGGCAACTGCGTGTACCAAACCCTCCGTACTCTAGGAACTGGAGGGCCAAGCGATTGATCTCCTTATTGATGAACGGAGAGGTCTTTAGGTTCGGATAGCAGTTCGCGAACTTCTCGCTGAACGTATAGCGGAAAGGAAGATCATCCAATACGTAAGGAAAGGCATCGTATTTCTCCATCGGAAGGGTAGGAGTCCATACCATGGTTTCTAAGCGTGACGCCAAGGATTCCGGGCCGTTATTATAGCGGTCTACGTACCAAGGGATTCCCTTGTAGTACGTCGTGGTAGCCCATTTCCCGTTGGTGTTATCCATCCAGAAAGCTCCGTTGGCCGCATGTCCGGCGGAAAGGATGGCGCTCTCGGCATCCGGGGCGATGGAATATACGTCGCTTCTTCCTTGAGAGGCGATTTTCAACTCGTCGCCGATCGTGGAACTGAATAAATTCTTGGGCGAATAATTCTCTTTCGTGTAATTACCCAGATATTCAGGATCATTTAAGATCGAGACCTCTTTCTCTTTCTCGAAATCAAACGTCTTATCTCCGGCGATACCGCTGAAGCAAGGGTTGCTTCCGGTAAAAAGAGTCGCGAACGCGCTGGCTTGGTCTATGTCGGAGAACTCGAAGCGGATATTGTTATACACCAACCCCTCGTTCATCAAACGCTTGAAGCCACGTTCGCCAAATGTATTATAAAAGTATTCTATATAGTCGCCCCTTAGCTGATCCACAGTAATACATACCACCAATTTGGGGGTACGTTGCTGCGCCTCAAGGTTTGTTACCACGAGGATAGCGATAAGTGACGTTATAATTTTTCTCATCCGATTCTCCATATCTTTCTGTAAACACCCCAACCCGAACGAACCCAAATCGAGGCTACAAGCGGAATAAAGGCACTGTTTAGATGTTGCGGAATGAAATACCATCCCAGTAACATCAGCGTAAGCGCCGCAAAGTTAATAAAATGATAGTAATATGCAGCCTTCTTCAGCTTTTTTACGCAAAACAAAATAACAGCGATCAAATCGAGCGGCTGTAACCATACCAAAGACCAGTTCGGCCACGTGCAGGGATGGACGGATATGAAGCTAAGAAAGAAGAGGATGACACCTCCGGCTCCGGCTACCGAGAAAAGGACACAATCCACCCACAAGAAGTATTTTTTTTTGCGCCATTCGATCCAAGTAAGCCCTAAAACGATTCCGAACAGAAGCCAAGCGCAGACTAAAGGGGTGAATAAATCCCAGATATCTTTTTCCAGCTCGTCGGCTTCCCCGGCTCCGATCACGTGGGTCTCGCTCACCAATGGGCGGATTGTCCCGTCCGGGCCCGTGATGGTGGCTTTAGAGAACGCTTCTTTTAGATAAGGGGGGAGGAAGAGCATCTCGTGCTGGGTGGCCTCCCGGTCGGTGGGGCTGCCTAGCGCTAGGTCGCATCCGAATGTGAGCCACGGATGGTTTCGGGTACAATAATTAATAAGATCCCGGAAGGTCTGGGATTGATAGGGATACTGATAATCGATGCTCCCGTTGATCTCCTTTTCCAATATCGCGGCAGGGCGGGTAGCGCAATTATCGAAGAAGAAGTTATAACGATATACCCTGTTCTCCGGCCTGTAATTAATAAGCAGGGCATCCCATATATGTTCTTTCTCTTCTTGGGTGAGGTTCAATACTTGTTCCGTGATATCGCTGCCCCGCATTTGGTACTCGATCACGTAGTCTTGGAAATCGGCTACTCCCAGTTTATAATCCGTCTCTCCTTTAGCGAATCGGTAGATAAAATTAGGTTTGGAGAAATCAAATATACCGTAATTGAATATATAATCTATATTTTGCTTGGGATCGTATATGCGTAGAGCGGCATGCCCGTACACGGTGAATACCTCTTCATCGTATGGTGCGCTGGTCATCAGACTGATACGGGCTTCCTCGCTCAGTTTGGGTTGCGCTATCGCCGATAGGGAAAGAATCCCCAGCAGGAATAGAAATATGCTTTTTGTCATTCTCTTCTTGATTATTTGACGCAAAGGTAGATTATTTTTCTTAAACAGTATAGATCGTTTAAGCATAACATATGGCTTTATGTCGAGAAAAGAGATAGCTTTGTTTTTATTATAAAGGGAAAAGGAAACTTGGTTACGTCTTTGATTATAAGAGTGTTGCAGTTTTTGTGGATTTTTTTTAAGAAACTTTAGTTTCTTCTAGGGAAAACAAAAGTTTTCCTATGAGGAAACAGAAGTTTCCCTTGCACAAAACTCTAGTTTCTAGCTAGAGAAACAGACGTTGTTTTTAGAAGGAGCATTGAGGAGATAAAACAAAATTAGGCGACCATCCTTATTTGGATAATCGCCTAATGCCTGATAGAGCGGTAGGCGAGGCTCGAACTCGTGACCCTCAGCTTGGGAAGCTGATGCTCTACCAACTGAGCTACTACCGCATTGCGAGTGCAAATGTATACAAATCTTTCTTTTTTTAGTAACTTTGGCGAGAAAATTTTATAAAAAAGAATTAAGTATGGAAAAACTAGTCTTGATAAAGGTAGGAGGGAAGATCGTTGAGGAAGAAGAAACGCTTCGTCAATTATTGAACGATTTCGCTGCTATCGAGGGATATAAGGTCTTGGTGCATGGGGGAGGACGCTCGGCTACCAAGCTTGCCGCCCAACTAGGGATCGAGAGCAAGATGGTGAACGGTCGCCGTATTACAGATGCCGAGACCTTGAAGGTCGTGACAATGGTCTATGGCGGGTTGGTGAATAAAAACATCGTAGCGGGCTTGCAGGCGTTGGGCGTAAACGCTTTAGGATTGACTGGTGCGGACATGAATTTGATGCGCTCCGACAAACGTCCCGTGGCAGAGGTGGATTATGGTTTCGTAGGCGACGTGAAAGAGGTGAATGCCGATTTGCTAGCCTCTCTTATCCATCAAGGTATCGTGCCGGTACTGGCTCCTCTTACACATGATAAGCAAGGCCATATGTTGAATACGAACGCTGATACGATAGCGGGAGAAGCCGCTAAAGCGTTGGCGAAACATTTTGAGGTGACATTGATGTTCTGTTTCGAGAAAAAAGGCGTTTTGTTGGACGAGAACGATGATGAGAGCGTGATACCGGAAATCGATCGTATAGCGTTTAAGGGATATGTAGAACAAGGAATTATCCAAGGGGGCATGATCCCGAAGCTGGAAAACGCTTACCAAGCGATAGACGCCGGGGTGAAGCAAGTGATTATTACGCAAGCCTCGGAGATTCACCAAGGAAAAGGGACGAGAGTCTTTTAAATAGATGAGGGGCTGTTTATGGCCCCTCACGTACATTATATAATAGGTCTATCAAAGACTCCGAATCTTGATATTACGGAACCAGATTAATGAATCTCCATGTTTTCCTTGTAATCCGATAAATCCTTTGGTCGGTAATTCGGCGAAAGGTTTGGGCAACCAACTTGGGATATCGCTTCCATCCGGGTTCTTGGTGCCGGAAGTCCATTTGCTCATATCCATTTCGGTAACTTTCTTTCCATTGAGGATAACCATGATATGTTGTCCGGCGCATTTGATACGCATATGATTCCACTCTCCGGGTTTTTTGACTACCTTGTCTTGCACGGCGCCTAGATGTCCGTAAATGGCTCCGCATTTCTCATACGGCTTGCCGTTTCCCCATTTTTCACAATGGTCGTCCGCTATCTGTATTTCTACCGAGTTGGGTATCCAATCCTTCGTGTCCGTACAGTAAACGACTACTCCGCTGTTCGTGCCCACG
>ERZ1504395.917-NODE-917-length-7290-cov-3.368072_pt1 | contig 7290 bp, 5 predicted proteins | sample MGYA00574839_ERZ1504395 | MGnify/ENA primary metagenome ERZ1504395 (study PRJEB39906, sample SAMEA3182049) | gut metagenome | biome: human; feature: gut; material: Stool; isolation source: human stools | place: Canada | collected 2012-02-08 ... | reverse complement strand
CTTTTACACCAGTCTAATAAATTATTCTGCAAAAATAGACATTTTTTCGGGAATTCTCTCTATGAAGTGAAATATTAAAGATTGCAATGTCGAAATTGCATTTTGATAGAAAGTTTTTTCTCAAAAAGTTTTCTAGTATGCGAAATATACTTAGATTTGCGAACAGAAAAAAATCACAATTGAGAAACTTAAATTTATATTATGGACAAGAAAAGAGTTTATACCTTTGGTAACGGTCAGGCAGAAGGAAAGGCTGACATGAAAAATCTTTTGGGGGGTAAAGGCGCCAACCTTGCCGAGATGAACCTTATTGGGGTTCCGGTTCCTCCCGGTTTTACAATCACGACTGAGGTTTGTACCGAATATAATGAGATGGGGCAGGAAAAAGTAGTTGCTCTGTTGAAAGGCGAAGTAGAAAGCGCCATAGCAAGAGTGGAAGAATTGATGTCTTCTAAGTTCGGTGATATAGAAAATCCCTTACTGGTTTCGGTACGTTCCGGTGCTCGCGCTTCCATGCCGGGTATGATGGACACAATCCTTAATCTGGGTTTGAACGATGAAGTGGTAGAAGGATTGACACGTAAAACTGGCAATGCCCGTTTTGCATGGGACTCTTACCGTCGTTTCGTACAGATGTATGGTGACGTGGTATTGGGTATGAAACCGACTAATAAGGAGGATATCGATCCGTTCGAAGCTATCATTGAAGAAGTGAAGCATGCGAAAGGTGTGAAGCTGGATAACGAATTGGAAGTGGAAGACCTCAAAGAATTGGTGAAGAAGTTTAAAGCTGCCGTGAAGGAGCAAACCGGAAAAGATTTCCCGGCTTGTGCTTATGAGCAGTTGTGGGGTGCTGTTTGCGCAGTATTTAACTCCTGGATGAACGAACGTGCTATTCTGTATCGTAAGATGGAAAGTATACCCGATGAGTGGGGTACAGCTGTCAACGTACAGGCAATGGTATTCGGCAATATGGGCGAAACTTCAGCTACAGGTGTTTGTTTCAGCCGCGATGCCGGTACGGGTGAAGACTTGTTTAATGGTGAATATCTGATCAATGCACAGGGTGAAGACGTTGTGGCAGGGATCCGTACTCCGCAACAGATTACAAAGGTTGGTTCGCAACGCTGGGCAGAACTTGCAGGTGTTAGCGAAGAAGAGCGTGCTGCTAAATATCCGTCCATGGAAGAGGCTATGCCGGAAATCTATAAAGAGCTGGATATGCTGCAAACTAAATTGGAAAACCACTATAAGGACATGCAGGATATGGAGTTTACCGTTCAGGAAGGTAAGCTTTGGTTCCTTCAGACGCGTAATGGTAAACGTACCGGTGCAGCTATGGTAAAGATTGCAATGGATTTGCTGCATCAGGGTATGATTGATGAAAAAACAGCTTTGATGCGCTGTGAGCCCAATAAATTGGATGAATTGCTTCATCCTGTATTTGATAAGACTGCTTTGAAACAAGCAAAAGTTCTGACTCGCGGTCTTCCTGCATCTCCGGGTGCTGCTACTGGACAAATTGTGTTCTTTGCAGATGATGCTGCAGAATGGCATGCTGCCGGTAAGCGTATTATAATGGTACGTATCGAAACTTCTCCCGAAGACTTGGCCGGTATGGCAGTTGCAGAGGGTATTCTTACTGCCCGTGGTGGTATGACGTCTCATGCAGCAGTAGTGGCCCGTGGTATGGGTAAGTGTTGTGTGTCGGGTGCCGGTGCTTTGAATATTGACTATAAGGCTCGTACGGTAGAAATAGATGGTGTTCTGCTGAAAGAAGGCGATTATATTTCATTGAATGGTAGTACAGGTGTGGTTTATAAAGGTCAGGTAGAAACGAAGGCTGCTGAACTTTCAGGAGATTTCGCAGAACTGATGGATCTAGCTGATAAGTATACGAAACTCCAGGTTCGTACCAATGCGGATACTCCTCATGATGCTGCTGTGGCTCGCAACTTTGGTGCTATTGGTATCGGTCTTTGCCGCACGGAACACATGTTCTTTGAAGGTGAAAAGATTAAGGCTATGCGTGAGATGATTCTTGCGGAAGATGCGGAAGGACGTCGCAAAGCGTTGGCTAAGATATTGCCCTACCAGCAAGCTGACTTTAAGGGGATCTTCCAAGCTATGGAAGGTTGTCCGGTAACAGTTCGTCTGCTTGATCCTCCTTTGCATGAGTTCGTTCCCCACGATCTGAAAGGTCAGCAGGAAATGGCGGATGCTATGGGTGTTAGCCTGCACTATATCCAGCAACGTGTAGAATCGCTTTGCGAACATAACCCGATGTTGGGACACCGTGGATGTCGTTTGGGTAATACATATCCTGAGATTACTCAGATGCAGACGCGTGCCATTCTTGGTGCTGCTTTGGAACTGAAGAAGGAAGGCGTGGAAACACATCCGGAAATCATGGTTCCGCTGACTGGTATCTTGTATGAGTTTAAAGAACAGGAAAAGGTGATTCGTGAAGAAGCTGCTGCACTTTTCGCTGAAGTGGGTGACAGTATTGACTTTAAGGTGGGTACAATGATTGAAATACCTCGTGCTGCCTTGACTGCCGACCGTATTGCTTCTTCTGCTGAGTTCTTCTCATTCGGTACGAATGACTTGACACAGATGACATTTGGTTATTCACGTGACGATATTGCTTCCTTCCTCCCGGTTTATCTGGAAAAGAAAATCTTGAAAGTAGACCCGTTCCAGGTTCTTGACCAGAACGGTGTGGGACAGCTGGTGCGTATGGCTACTGAAAAAGGTCGGGCTATCCGTCCGGATTTGAAGTGCGGCATCTGTGGTGAACATGGTGGTGAGCCTTCTTCTGTGAAGTTCTGCCATAAAGTTGGTTTGAATTATGTGAGCTGTTCTCCGTTCAGAGTGCCCATAGCACGGTTAGCGGCGGCTCAGGCGGCTATTGAAGATTTGAAATAAAATACTCTAAAATCTTATATTTATAGGCTGTAAACCTTTTTTAAATAGGTTTACAGCCTATCTTTTTGGAAAAACATGTATCTAATAATCAAATATTTGTTTTTTCTTTATTATCTTTGCCATCACTTAAACTGTCTGATTACCTAATATTTTAATCACCAACTTTATGAATCTGGATTTTTCTACATTATATGCTCTTTGGGCTACTGATTTTTTTCAGAAGAATGAAATACTGCTGCTTTGTTTTGGGGTTATTATTTTATTGCTTCTGGTTATTATGATTGTTGTGTCCATCAATAAAACCAAGCGTTTGAAAACATTGCAGCAACTGAATGAAGTGGCAGAGGAAAGCAATCAATTGAAGAATGCCTTTATTGCCAATATGACGCATGAAATACGTACGCCGCTCAATGCTATCGTAGGATTTACAAATGTGCTTGCCGAAACTGATAATTTAAGTAGAGAAGAGCGGATGATTTTTCTGAAAGAAATCAATGATAATAAAAACTTCCTGGTTCAGATGATCAATGATTTATTGGATTTTTCGAAAATAGAGGCCAATACAATGGAATATAAAGATGGAGATGTGGATGTAAATGCATTGATTCAGGAAATATGTGCTGCGGAGAATGCACATCCCAGACCATCGGGTATTCAGATCGAGTTTGTAGAGAAACTGCCTCAATGTCGTTTAATGATTGATCGGGTACGTTTTGCGCAGGTGATTAATAATCTGGTAAAGAATGCATTGAAGTTTACAGAACAAGGTAGTGTCAGAATTGGATACCGTCGTCTGAGTAATGATAGTTTTTACTTTTACGTAGCTGATACAGGTTGCGGTATTGATGAAGAAAGCCGCCGTGCTATTTTTGAGCGCTTTGTAAAGATGAACTATAATATTCGTGGTACAGGTTTAGGTCTTTCCATCACAAAATCCATTGTAGAGCACTATGGTGGTGGCATTGGTGTAGAGTCGAAAAAAGGAGAGGGATCTACTTTCTACTTTACTTTACCTGCCAGTGCAGAGTATAGGGAATATGGGAAATTTTAATATAGATGTTTTTTAACTTTTTAATCCGCCATTTCTTTTAGTTTCTTAAAGTGGCGGATTACGCCCAGATAATCCCGGTCTGTACAGACATTAAATTTGTTCCATAAGTCACCGAGTACTACCGCACCTCCGAATCCGAAATCTTTTATTTCCAGAATATTGTCGGGAGTAATTCCACCTAAAGCCATGACTTTAGTATCGATGATTCTTTCTTTTCCTGCCGCACGCAATTCTTCGGGTGTGTAGCCAGAGAGAATTCCTTCCTTGGATATGCAGTCATAAACGGGACTCATGAATACATAGTCGTAAAAATGTTTTTTACTTTTTACTTCTTCTACAGAATGGCAGGTATAACTGACATGCCCTGAATAGTCATGCGGTTCATGTGGATTGCGCGTATTTAAGTGAATGCCCATGAGGTCGAATTCTTCTTTTAGATAAAAGTGCTCATGAGTGACGATACGCCTGTGATATTTTTCTGGTATCAACGTTAAGAGTCGCTCGGAATACATTGCAGGTGTTTCCGGTTTTCGCAGATGTAGAATATCCAACCCCTCTTCAAAGAGTGCCGTGATAATCTTGTCTTCTTCCACAAAAAATGTGGGTGCTGTGACTACAATGAGCTTCATTTCTTTTGATAAACGTTTATGTTAGCAAAGTTAATGATAAAAGCTTTTAGTAGCCAACGTTTTTCTTTAAAATATGTTAGATAGGATATGCAAAACACACCTTTGGGACTGATAATTCCCGCAGGTGCGTTTTTTGAAAAAGAGTTTATGATGTTGTTGTTATTTCATCCGGCTGCCTACTACATTCCAATCAATGATACCCCAAAGAGCATTTACATGATCGGCACGGCGATTTTGATAATCGAGATAGTAGGAGTGTTCCCAAACATCAAAGCCTAGCAAGGGGGTAAATCCTGAACGTACAGGGTTACTGCCATTGGCTTCTTTGGTAATATGTAATTTACCATTTTTATCTACTGATAACCAAGCCCAACCTGATCCGAACAATCCTACAGCGGCAGCTGTGAATTCTTTCTTGAAGTTGTCAAAGCTTCCAAAGTCGCGTTTGATGGCTTCTGCTAATTTTCCTGTAGGCTCGCTTTGAGTGGGTTTCGGGGAAAATTGCAGGAAGTAGAGGGTATGATTTAATACTTGTCCGGCATTATTGAAAATTGCTCCATCCGGTGCAGTGGCTACTATAGTCACTAGATCTTTGTTTTCATACTCTGTACCCGGTACCAGGTTATTGAGGTTATTTACGTATGTCTGTAAGTGTTTACCATAGTGAAAATCTATGGTTTGCTGACTGATTACAGGTTCCAATGCATTATTTGCATACGGAAGTTTCGGCATTTCGTGAGTCATAATTATAAGCATTAAAGATGTTAATAACGTATTCATAATTTGTCTTGAATTATGGTTTTGTTAATATAACGTTTGGTATCTTATAAATGTTCTCTCAGATTCTATTAATTTTTCCAAAGTAAAATATAGTTTGTCACGGAAAACCGTGAGAAATAGGCATATATGAGTGAAAAAGTCGTGAAAAGAGTTGTTTTGGTGAAAATAATATGTATTTTTAGAGACTTTTTATGAATTTGGTATTATGAATAGAACATATTTGTTGGATGAGATAACTAAAATCCGTCGGGTTATTATTGAAAAGAGTGGAAAGTTTACTTTAAAAGAGTGCGAAAGCATTGCTGCTGCTTTGGAGGTGGATAATGTTTCATTGGTGGCTATGCTGGAGGCAATCAGGAAAGATCTGTTCCCTCAGAAGTTTGTTTTAAACTTGAAAGATGCAGAACGCTTTCAACTTTTGCGGTCTACCCTTCAGAAGAATGTGGAACATGTTATTCTAAAGAAAATAGCTCCGGAGCTGGCTGTGCTTGCTGAAAACTTCAAGAAGCCTCAGGCAGATAGTGAGGTGTGCCAACAGGCTATCAACAAGCTGCGTATTCAAATAAAACCTTATGCAGAAAAGGTGCCTAAATTGGTGAAGTACCTGAATGAATATGCTGATTTATGTGAGGCGAATTTCCTGAATGTACTTAGACTGAAAGTGCTTCGAATCAATTTACGTTTCTTGCCTTTATTGAAAGAAGCGAATAATTTGTTTGATACTTGTGACAATACTTCCGATAAAGAATTGTATTGGAAGATGGCTGAACAGTTGTATTTGAATTTTCCATCACTGTTTAAGGAGGAAGTTTATTACTTTAGTATTATTCGGGGTATTTTAGATGCATTTTATAGAAAGTCAGGGCAAGAGACTATTGTACTTGAAGAGATAGAAGAGAAAAATACTGAGATTGCGGATGAATTGGTTGAACCGGCAATAGAACAAACGGAACCGGAGGTCGAACAAGTAGAACCGGAAATAGAATCGGTAGAGAGTGAACCTGCTGAAGTTGTTTCCGAACCTACTGAAGCAAAACCGGAACTTGTTGAAGCAAAATCAGAACCTATTGAGGATAAACCAGAACCTATTGAGGATAAACCAGAACTTGCAGAAGCAGATGTAAAACAGGTTGAACCGGAAGTTGTACAGGCTGAACCGGAAATGAAGCAAAGTGAGCCGGTTGTTGTTGAATCAAATCAACCGGAAATAAAATCGCCAGAGCCTGAAGTGAAGCAGCCGGATCCGGAAAGAAAAGAAGAAGCTCCTGCTATTCAAAAGAAATCCAGAAAATCTATATATATAATAGGTGGCTGTATATTTCTGATCTTGGTTTTGATCTGTTTGTATTTTGTGTTTGCATCCAAACCTAAGCCAGTTGTTGCACCTCCGGCTGTGGTTACTGACACTATTACTGTGGTGCAGGATACCACGACTGTGGCGCCTGTTGCTACTCCTGAGGAAACTCCGGTTAAGGCTGTAGGGCAGCAAAAGCAGCCTAAAGTTGAAGAACAACCTCAACCTAAAGCCCAGCCGGAGGCAAAGACTCCTGTTAATGAACCTCAACAACAGGCCGAACCTGAGAAAACAGAGAAAAAAGCTCAGACTAACTCTTTGGAAGCAGCTCGGGAAGCAACGCAGAATGGTGATTACAAGAAAGCATTCGATATTTATAAATCTTTAGCCAATGCCGGAAATGCAGAAGCACAATATTGTCTGGGTATCATGTATGAAACAGGAAAAGGCGTTGATATTGATATCTTCGAAGCTGTTATGTGGTACCGGAAAGCTAAAGCGAAAGGCTTTTCAATGGCCGAGCGTAAGCTGTTGGAGCTAGGTTACAATTAGAAATTAAATTCTTATTTATTTACTATAAAAACATATCTGGTTATGAAAGGAAAGGT
>ERZ1504395.910-NODE-910-length-7377-cov-2.831603_pt1 | contig 7377 bp, 6 predicted proteins | sample MGYA00574839_ERZ1504395 | MGnify/ENA primary metagenome ERZ1504395 (study PRJEB39906, sample SAMEA3182049) | gut metagenome | biome: human; feature: gut; material: Stool; isolation source: human stools | place: Canada | collected 2012-02-08 ... | reverse complement strand
TACGAGATCTAGTACGGTCTCGTGGGCTCGGAGATGTGTATAAGAGACAGGGAATCCACTACTCCGCAGCCATGATCGGAATGTACATACTGATCATCGTGATCGGCATCGCCGGTTACGCCGTGCAGGCGCGCCTGCAGTCGGTGTTCCGCAAATACTCCAAAGTCCAGTTCCCCGGCGGGCTGACGGGCGCCGAGGTGGCCGAAAAGATGCTGCGCGACAACCACATCCACAACGTCAAGGTGACGCATGTCAGCGGCCACCTGACCGACCACTTCAACCCGCAGACGATGACCGTCAACCTGAGCGACAGCGTCTACTCTTCGACCAGCGTCGCCGCGGCCGCCGTCGCCGCCCACGAGTGCGGGCACGCCGTGCAGCACGCACAAGGCTACGCGCCGCTGACGCTCCGCTCGCAGCTGGTGCCCGTCGTGCAGTTCTCCTCGACGGCCGCCACATGGGTCATCATCCTCGGACTGGTGCTCATGACCACCACGCAGAACGCCCTGCTGTGCTGGATCGGCGTGGGCATGATCGCCATGTCGGCGATCTTCTCGCTGGTCACGCTGCCCGTGGAGTACAACGCCTCGGCCCGCGCGCTGGAGTGGCTGCAGGTCAGCCGCACGATGCAGGGAGCGCAGCTCGCTCAGGCGAAAGAGGCGCTGGGCTGGGCCGCACGCACCTATCTCGTAGCCGCACTGAGCGCCGTCGCGTCGGTTCTCTACTGGGTCTTCGTAATCCTCGGACGGCGCGACTGATTCCCGGATGAACACCCCCGAAAAAGACTGCATCCACCGGGGATGGATCGCGGCGCTGGCGCTGATCGCAGTGCTGACGGCCGTCAGTTTCATCCCCCCTCAGAGTCTGGGCGGCGTAAAACTCCGCCGGGCCAATATCCTCTCGGACCTCGTGGCGTTCGACGACGCGGTCGCCGCGGCCGAGGAGCCTGCGCTCTTCGACGAGGAGGATTTCCACGTCGATATGGAGCAGGTCGCCGAACGGATCGAAGCGGAGCGGATCGAAGGCGATTCCGCACCGCGCCCCGTACAGATCACCTTCGAATGGACGCTCGCCCCGGACAGCGTCCGGCGCATGCCGGTCGTTCCCGACAGCGCCCGGCTGAACCCGACGCTGGTGGAGATCGAGGATTTCGGCACGCCCGATTCGAGCCGTCTGCGGGCTTTCTACGACACGCTGCTCTGCGCCCGGCGTCCGGTGCGCATCGCCGTGCTGGGCGACTCGTTCATCGAAGGCGACATCCTCACGGCCGACCTGCGTGAAAGGCTCCAGCAGGCTTACGGCGGCGGAGGCGCGGGCTTCGCGCCGATGGCCTCGCCCCTGACGGCGTTCCGCCGCACGATCAAAACCCAGTCGAAAGGCTGGACCTCCTACAACATCATGCAGCGCAAGGCCGCGCCGCAGAACCTGCGCGAGAACTTCTACGTTTCGGGCTGGGTCTGCCAGCCTGCGGCCGGAGCTTCGACCCGCTGGGAAAACAGCGACTACCGCAAGCGGCTCGACAGCTGCACCGCGGCGCGGGTCTTCTTCATCAGCCCCGGCGAAAGCCGCGTGGAGCTGACGCTCAACGACTCGCTGCGCCGTGAATTCACGGTCGAAGGCGCCCCGAACATACGCCAGATCGCCGTCACGGCTCCCCACGTCCGCTCGCTCTCGTTCAAGGTGCTCTCCGGCAACGAGGGATTCATCGGCTACGGCGCGGTGTTCGAAGCCGACGGCGTGGTGGTGGACAACTACTCGGTGCGCAGCAACAACGGGCAGGCGATGTTCTGGACCAACCCGTCGGTCAATGCGCAGATGAACGCCCTGCTGGGGTACGACCTCGTGATACTGCAATACGGACTCAACATCATGCAGACGGGCGTGAGCAACTACACCAACTACGCCGGCCAGATCGAGAAGATGGTGGCTTACGTCCGCCAGTGCTTCCCGACCGCCGCCGTGCTGGTGCTGGGCGTCAGCGACCGTTCGGTGAAGACCGACGCCGGTTTCGAACCGATGGACGCCATTCCCCACATGCTCGGCTACCAGCGGGGCGCCGCCGAAAACACCGGAGCGGCCTTCTGGCCCACCTGCGACGCCATGCGTTCGCTGGGCGGCATGGAGCAGTTCGTCGCCAACGGCTGGGCCGGCAAGGACTTCACGCACATCAACTATGCCGGCGGCCGGCGCGTGGCGTGGTCGCTCTTCGACGCCCTCAACGCCGGGGCGAACCGGGCCTATACGGAAGCGGAAGCCGCACGCATCCGCCGGCAGGCCGAGCAGGCCGTGCTCGACAGCCTGCGGCGCCGGCGGATCGAACGCGACCTGATCCCCGGCATTCCGCCGGAAACCCTCAACGCACCGCTGAAATGACACTCCCCGCATTGGACGGCATCCCGGAAAAGCTGCAGGCGCTGCTCACCTACGACGCCTCGTCGCCGCTGATCTTCAGCAGCGGGCTGTTCCTGTTTCTGTTCGCCGGATTCATGCTCGTCTACAGCATGTTCCGCCGTGCCCCGATGGCCCGGATCGTCTACGTCATCCTCTTTTCGCTCTACTTCTACTACAAGTCGAGCGGCATCTACTTCCTGCTGCTGATCTTCGCCGCGACGAGCGACTACTGGATCGCCAAAGGCATCCATGCCGCCCGCTCGACGCGGGCAAAGCGGTGGCTCGTGGTGCTGAGCGTGGCGGTGAACCTCGGCATGCTGGCCTACTTCAAGTTCTTCGTCTTCCAGTCGATGAGCTATACCATAGACATTTACCGCGGTCAGCTCAAGCCGCTCGACAACTGGTGCGACTACCTGTTCTACCTCTCGTTCTTCCCGCAGCTGGTGGCCGGGCCGATCGTCCGCGCAAGGGACTTCATCCCGCAAATCCGGCAGAACCCCATCGTCGTGACGCGCGAAATGTTCGGCACGGGCGTCTTCCTGATCCTGACGGGTCTGTTCAAGAAGGCGATCATTTCGGACTACATCTCGCTCAACTTCGTCGACCGCATCTTCGACGAGCCGCTGCTCTATTCGGGCTTCGAATGTCTGGCGGGTATCTACGGCTACGCCCTGCAAATCTACTGCGACTTCTCAGGCTATTCGGACATGGCCATCGGCATCGCCCTGCTGCTGGGATTCCGGTTCCCCAAGAACTTCGACGCCCCCTACAAGTCGGCCACCATCACCGAATTCTGGCGGCGGTGGCATATCTCGCTCTCCACATGGCTGCGCGACTACCTCTACATTTCGCTGGGCGGCAACCGCAAAGGCAAACTGCGCACCTACGGCAACCTGCTCATCACGATGCTGCTGGGCGGACTGTGGCACGGCGCCGCCGTCCGCTTCATCCTCTGGGGCGCGCTGCACGGCGCGGCGCTGGCGCTGCACAAGTTCTGGATGGCGGTCGTGCCGGGCGCCAAGGCCACGGGCGACCAGATGCACTGGTGGAGCCGCGCGGCCGGCATCTTCTTCACGTTCAACCTCGTCTGTCTGGGGTGGCTGATGTTCCGCGCCGAGTCGATGCAGACCGTCGAGCTGATGCTTCACCAGATTTTCTACAACTTCAACGCCGCGATGATCCCGCAGGTCGTCTCCGGCTATGCGGGCGCCTTCGCCCTGATCGCCGCAGGCTTCTTGCTCCACCTGATGCCCGGACGCGCGGATCGCTTCGCGCAGCGGCTGGTGTCGCACGCGCCGCTGGTCCTGCAGATCGTCATGGCGGCGGCGATGATCTGGTGCGTGATGCAGGTCAAGTCGAGCGACATACAACCGTTCATCTACTTTCAGTTTTAAACTGCGTATGACGGCCGCCTTGCATCCCGGCATGTTCCTCCCACGGCCGCCGGCCGTGTCTGCAAGTCCGGCCCCGCTCCCCGGAGAGGCTTCCGGCAATGCGCCCAAAACGGCTTGCGACCATTTACGACAAATCCATTGACCCATGTATACCTTCGACCACGACCTTTTCTCGGCCCTCAATTTCGACGGCGGCACCGCTATGGACCGCGTGATGCTCACCGTTTCGGGCACCGCCATGTGGCTCCCGCTCTACGCCCTGATCCTCTGGCTGGTATGGCGGCGCAGCGGCTGGCGCGGCATGCTGATCTTCACGGCGCTGATGCTGGCGGCGATCGGACTCGCGGACATGGTGTCGGGCATCTTCAAGAGCAACGGAGTGCTGGGCGGCCTGCTCCCTGATTTCGAACCGCGCCCGCGCCCGATGTTCACACCCTCGCTCGAAGGGCTGGACATCACGCCCGATTCGCTGCGCGTCATGCGCCGCGAGGCAGTCCCCCACCACTGGGCGGTCCACGTCCCGCCCGAAGCCGTCAGCGGCATGTACGGCACCGTCTCGGCGCACGCCGCGACCATCGTCGCGCTGGCCGTACTCGCCTGCGGCGCAATCCGCCGCCGCTGGTTCACGGGGCTGATGGTCGTCTGCTCGGTGGTGATCTGCTACTCGCGCATCTACCTCGGCAAACACTTCCCGATGGACCTCGTATGGGGCACGCTGGTCGGCGCTGCGCTCGGATACGCCGCACTGCGGGCCTACCGCCGCCTGATCCGCCGGGATTCCGCCGCCGGCTGACGCATCCCGGAAGACTGGCCTCCGGAAGGCAGGTCCCGGACGACGCTTCCCAATGCCCCCGGACAATAGCTTCCGCCCCGGACAACTCGCCCGGACGACACATCCCCGGACAATACGGAGAGCCGCAAAAAATGCGGCTCCTTTTTATTCCATACCGCGCCCGGTTCGTATTTCGGCAGAATTTATTAACTTTGCACGGTTAATAGTCAAAACATTCAAAAACATACGATATGAGCATCGAACTCAGCTCGGAGATGTGTATAAGAGACAGGCGCGGGAGATCGCCGAAAACTTCGACGAGACCAAGGGCAACTACGGGGACGTCCGCATCGCAGGCCGCATCATGACGCGCCGCATCATGGGCAGCGCCTCGTTCTTCGAATTGCAGGATCACACGGGCCGCATCCAGGTCTACATCCGCCGCGACGACGTCTGCCCCGAAGGAGACCCCACGCTATACAACACGGTGTTCAAGAAACTGCTCGACATCGGCGATTTCATCGGCGTCGAGGGCTTCGCGTTCCACACTAACACGGGCGAACTGTCGGTGCACTGCCGCAAGTTCACGGTGCTCTCGAAGTCGATCCGCCCGCTGCCCGTCGTCAAGGCCAAGGACGGCCAGACGTTCGACGCCTTCACCGACCCCGAAGTCCGCTACCGCCAGCGTTACGTCGATCTGGCGGTCAATCCGCAGGTACGCGAGGTCTTTGTCAAGCGCGCCAAAATCATCTCGACCATGCGCGAGTTCTTCAACTCGAAAGGCTACGTCGAGGTCGAAACCCCGATTCTCCAGCCTATTCCGGGCGGCGCCGCGGCGCGTCCGTTCATCACGCACCACAATGCGCTCGACATCGACCAGTACCTGCGCATCGCCAGCGAGCTGTACCTCAAGAAACTGATCGTCGGCGGATTCGACGGCGTATACGAGTTCGGCAAGAATTTCCGCAACGAGGGCATGGATCGCACGCACAACCCCGAATTCACCGTCATGGAGATTTACGTGGCCTACAAGGACTACCTCTGGATGATGGAGTTCACCGAGCAGATGCTCGAAAAAGTCGCCGTGGCCGTAAACGGCACGACGGAGCTGACGCTCGACGGCAAGCAGATTTCGTTCAAAGCGCCGTTCCGCCGCTTGTCGATGACCGACGCCATCCGCGAAAAGACCGGCTACGACATCACCGGCCAGAGCGAGGAGCAGCTGCGCGAAGCCTGCAAGCGTCTGAACGTCGAGACCGACGCGACGATGGGCAAGGGCAAGCTGATCGACGCCATCTTCGGCCAGTACTGCGAGGAGGAGCTTGTCCAGCCGACCTTCGTCACGGACTACCCGATCGAAATGTCGCCCCTGTGCAAGCGTCACCGCTCGAACCCCGAACTGACGGAGCGTTTCGAGCTGTTCGTTAACGGCAAGGAGCTTTGCAACGCCTACTCCGAGCTGAACGACCCGATCGACCAGCTGGAGCGCTTCCAAGAGCAACTCCAGCTGAGCGAAAAGGGCGACGACGAAGCGATGTTCATCGACATGGACTTCGTGCGCGCACTGGAATACGGCATGCCGTCGTGTTCGGGCATGGGCATCGGCATCGACCGTCTGACGATGTTCATGACCGATCAGGCTTCGATTCAGGACGTGCTGTTCTTCCCGCAGATGCGCCCCGAAAAGAAAGCCGTGAGCGATCCGGTGGAGAAATACACCGAGATCGGCGTTCCCGAAGAGTGGGTGCCCGTGATCCAGAAAATGGGCTACATCACGGTCGAAGCGCTGAAAAAGCTCGCTCCGGGCAAGTTTTTCAACGACTTGTGCGGCTTCAACAAGAAAAACAAACTCGGCCTGAAGGCTCCCTCGATCGAAGAGGTCAAAAAATGGTGCGAGGAATAATTCCCGCTTGGAAAATTTATTTTACTTATAAAAACAAACCGAATATGAGAAAGAAAATTGTTGCCGGCAACTGGAAGATGAACACGCTTCCCGCCGAAGGTGTAGAACTGGCCAAGAACATCGTCGCAGGCCGCGGCGAAGTATGCTCGTGCGTTAATTTCATCGTATGCCCTCCGTTTACGCACCTCTCGACGGTTGCCGAAGCGCTCAAGGGTTCGGACGTCGCACTCGGCGCGCAGGACTGCGCAACCGAAGCCAAAGGCGCCTACACGGGCGAGATCGCCGCTTCGATGATCGCGGCGCTGGGCTGCAAGTACGTGATCCTCGGCCACTCGGAGCGCCGCCAGTACTACGGCGAGACTTCCGAGACGCTCAACAAGAAGATGGTGCAGGCTTACGCAAACGGCCTGACGCCGATCTACTGCGTGGGCGAGAACCTCGAAGAGCGTGAAGCCGGCAAGCACTTCGACGTGGTGAAGGCCCAGATCGAAGAGGTCGTCTACAACCTCACCGCCGAGCAGTACAAGGAGCTCGTGATCGCATACGAACCCGTTTGGGCCATCGGCACGGGCAAGACCGCAACTGCCGAGCAGGCACAGGAGATCCACGCCTACATCCGCAAGGTGCTGGCCGAGAAGTTCGGCGCAGCAGCCGAAGAGACGGCGATCCTGTACGGCGGTTCGTGCAAGCCCTCTAACGCGGCGGAAATATTCGCAAAGGAGGACGTGGACGGCGGCCTGATCGGCGGCGCAGCCCTCAAGGCGGAGGATTTCCTCAGCATCGGCAAAGGCTTTGCTAAATAAGCGGTCCCGACCGCAAACAAAAAAGCTCTTCCTCCGGGAAGAGCTTTTTTCATATCCGTCCCGGAGCGTCCCGCCCCGAAACGCCGCCGGCCTATTTCCCGGCCGGGTCAGGCA
>ERZ1504395.903-NODE-903-length-7463-cov-2.050756_pt1 | contig 7463 bp, 4 predicted proteins | sample MGYA00574839_ERZ1504395 | MGnify/ENA primary metagenome ERZ1504395 (study PRJEB39906, sample SAMEA3182049) | gut metagenome | biome: human; feature: gut; material: Stool; isolation source: human stools | place: Canada | collected 2012-02-08 ... | reverse complement strand
CTCGACCACGTGCGCGACAATACGCCGCTGCCCGGGTGGATGAACTGGATCGCGGCCTACTCGATGTGGTGGGTCATTATCCACCGCGACCTGTATATGTATGAGGGTGATTTGAACTATCTCGGTGAACAGCAGGAATATATGCGTGCCCTGCTGCGGGTGCTGGCGTCGCAAATGGACGGCGACCGCGAGAACCTGCAGGGCGGCCAGCGCCTGCTGGACTGGCCCACGTCCCAGATGCCCGACGTGATCCATGCCGGGTATCAGGCCCTGATGGTGATGGCCATGGAGGCCGGCGCCGAAATCGGTGGCTGGCTCGGCGACAGGCAGATGCAGTCGGAGTGCCATGGGGCGCTGCGGCGGTTGCGGCGGCACGTGCCCGACCACCTGCGGAACAAGCAGGCGGCGGCGATGCTCGTGCTGGCCGGGCTGGCCGGCCCCGGCAAGGTGTGCCGGACGGTGATCGCCCGGGGCGGGGCGGAAGGTTTCTCGACCTTCTACGGATATTACATGCTCGAGGCGCTGGCCGAAGGCGGCCTTTACGACGAGGCTTTGCAGATCATCTCCGATTATTGGGGTGCGATGCTCGACCTGGGGGCCACGACTTTCTGGGAAGACCTCAATTACGCGCATGCGGCCGGTGCGGCGCGTATCGACGAGCCGGTTCCGGCCGGGAAATTCGACATCCATGCCGAGTCGGGCGCCTATTGCTACAAGGGGTTGCGCCACAGCCTTTGCCACGGCTGGGCATCGGGCCCCACTCCCTGGCTTTCGCGGCACGTGCTGGGCATCGTGCCGCTCGAACCGGGCTGCAAGTCCGTGGCGGTGCGCCCCCACCTGGGACACCTGAAGTGGGCCGAGGGGACGTTCCCGACCCCGTGGGGCGTTATCCGGGTGCGCCACGAGCGCGGTGCCGACGGGAAGGTCTCGACGAGCGTGTCGGCACCCGATGGGGTGCGGGTCGTGCGCTGACCCCGGAAAAAATCGTATTACTGTTAACAACCGATGGATATGACAAGGAAACTGATTTTGGCGGCGTGGGCGCTGCTGTTCGCCGCAGCTGTCCCTGCACAGCAGAAGGAGGAGTTCAGGTTATGGCCCGAGGCCGGGAAGTATGCCCCGGAGCGGCTCGGTGCCGGATTCGACCGCGACAACGCCCCCTATGTCACGTTGTACCGCCCTGAAGGGAAGAAGCCGGCGCCGGCCGTGGTGGTCTGCCCGGGCGGTGCCTACGGCGGCCTGGCTATCGGCCATGAGGGCTATCAGGTGGCGGAGTGGTTCGCGGCGCGCGGGTTTGCCGCCGTCGTGCTGAAATACACCATGCCCCACGGCACCTCCGCCCTGCCCCGCCGGGACGTGCAGCAGGCGATCGAGCTGGTGCGTGCGAATGCGGCCGGGTGGGGCGTAGACCCTGCGCGGGTCGGCGTCATCGGCTTTTCGGCCGGGGGACACCTGGCCTCGACGGCTGCGACGCACTTCACCTGCGATGCGAACCGTCCCGATTTCGCCATCCTGGTCTACCCGGTCATTACGATGGACGAACGTTTTACGCATGCCGGGTCACGGAGGAACCTGCTGGGCGAAGCGCCGGCCGAAGGGCTGGTTGCGGCGTTCAGCAACGAACTGCGCGTGACCAGCGGGACACCGCCGACGTTCATCGCCTTCAGCGACGATGACGACGGGGTGCCCCCGGTCAACGGCACGTTGTTCTACAATGCGCTCAAAGCCGCCTCGGTGCCGGGCGAGATCCATATTTATCCGACGGGCGGGCACGGCTGGGGCTGGAACGAGACCTTTAAATACAAGGACGAGTTCCGGAACTCGCTCGTGCGCTGGCTCTCCGAGCGGCTGGGCGAATGACGCCGCATCCGTTCGCCATAAGTGCCGGCAGGCACCAAAATCCCCGTTCGGCAATGCTGCCGAATGGGGATTTTGGTCGTGGACGGTTCCCGGTTGCGGGACAGGTTTACCGCGCCTTGCCGGCAGCGGGAATCGGGCGGGCTTCGACGCCCTCGCGGGTCATCCTGACCGGAACGATGTGCCCCTCGGCATCGAAATACATGCGGTCGATGCAGGTTTCACGGCTGCTGGCTGCCGTTTCGTCCAGCGGGCGGCGGTGGTAGACGATGTACCATTCGTCCCGCCCCGGAACCTGTATGACGGAGTGGTGCCCGGCGCCGCGGGCGATCGCCGGGTCTTGTTCGAGGATCTTGCCGATGCGTTCGAACGGCCCGAAGGGCGAGTCGGCGATGGCGTAGGCGACGCAGTAATCGGGGCCCGTCCAGCCCCCTTCCGACCACATGAAGTAATATTTTCCGCGGTGCCTGAGCATGAACGGCCCCTCGGTGTAATTCGCGGGGGTGACCTCCTTGTAAAGGGTGCCATCGTCGAAGGGCACGATACGCAGCAGATCCGGCGACAGGCGTACCATGTTGCAGTGCCCCCAGCCGCCGTAGTACATGTAGTAGCTGCCGTCGTCGTCGCGGAAGACGAACTGGTCGATGGGCTGGGCCCCGTTGACGATGCTGTCGATGAGCGGCTTGCCCAGCGCATCGCGGAACGGCCCGGCCGGGGAGTCGGCCACGGCTACGCCGATGCCGCCGGTTTCACCCTCGTGGATGTCGTTGCCGGCGAAGAAAAGGTAATACTTGCCGTTGGCATGGACGGCCGCGGGCGCCCACATGGCGCGTTTCACCCACTTCACCTCGTCGTTGGAGACGATCCGGGGGTGCTTCTGCCAGTGTACGAGGTCTTTCGACGAGAAGGCGTCCATGAAGGTCTGCTCGTTGTAGTCGGCCGAGTAGGTCGGGTAGATCCAGTAGGTGTCGCCGAAGACCACCCCTTCGGGGTCGGCGTACCAGCCCGGGAAGACGGGGTTGCCGCTCCGGGCAGCTGCCGAGGCCGTATTTTGCGCCGCGGCGCAGTATGCCGCAAGGCATGCGAAAAGGAGAGTTACGTATTTCATAAGTTATTCGATTAGGGTCGATTGCGGGCCGAGGTAAGAGCGTTTCATGCCCCCGAAGTCGAGGACGATCTTTTGCAGGACGATGCCCGGGTCGCCGACGCGGATGCGCAGCGTGTGGCGTCCCGGCTTGTCGATGTGGAGCGTCGATTTGTTGACGGCGCAGTTGCGCAGCACGCTTTCGAACCACACCTGCGAGTATTCGACGTGCGACGAGGAGGGGGTGGCCAATGCCCCGTCGTCGATCTGGACGCTGTACTTGGTGTCGGTGTTCGTGTTCTCGCCGATGCGGAAATCGCGGTCGGCGTGGAGCGGGAAGGTCGGCAGCACGTAGGTGTAGACATCGGGGATCGAGACGCAGCCGTTGTTCTCGACGTAGATGCCGCGGAGCTCGGCGCGCGACGGGGCGGTGGGGTTGAAGAGCGATACGAGCACCTTCTCGGACTGTTCACCCGCGCGGAAGACGATCTGGGCCGGCACCGCGTTCCCCGAGGGGGCTTTCTCCCAGTCGATGCCCACCGTGATGCGCTCTTCGTCGGCGGTTTTTCCGGCGGATTTGCTCAGGACGACCCAGGGTTCGGAGGCATGCGCCGTCCAGGCGAGCGTGCCGCCGCCCCGGTTGTATATCTCGACGGGGTAGGTGCGGCGCAGGTAGTTGTCGAACGCAGGCAGGGCGTGGAAGGCCCGGGCGCCCGTGACGTCCTCGCCTGCGACCTGCAATGCCAGCCGGGGAGCGCCTGCGGCATCGTGCGTTGCCAGGTGCGGCAGGTTGAAATAGGCGCTCACGCCGTCGTAGTTCTGGCGCATGGACATCATGTGGTTCCATTTGCCGCCGAGCAGCGAGTTGTACCCCCGGGTGATGACCTGCAGGCTGTCGTAGCAGCGCTGCACCTCGTCGCGCACGGCATTGGTCGCCGCGCGGCCCTGGCGTGCGTACCAGCGGTTGCGCTGGCCGCCGAGCGTCATGCGGTTCATCAGTTCGGCGCCGCGCAGGGGGTAGTAGACCAGCTGGTAGAAAGCCGGGCGGGCTTCGTCGCCGATCTCGTGCAACAGGGCTTCGGCCCGGGCGCCGAGCTGCCGGTAGGCCTCCAGCCGCCGCTGTGCCTCGTCGTAGTTGGTGAACGAGAAATCGGTGTCGGTAAGCTGCTCGCAGTTGTGGTCGAAGCGGTTCCAGTGGTAGCCCCAGCCCATGTATTCGGGTTTGCGGGGGAAGGCCAGCCGCAGGTGTTCGCGGGTCATCGCCTCGAGGCGGTCGTAGTACGCTTCGCCGAAGATGCCGGCCAGCCAGCGTGCCGGGTAGCTCACGACGTTGTCGGCCGTGAAGCGGCCGATGTCCCAGGCCATGTCGAGGAAGAGCGAAACCTGCATCTCCGAGCCTTTCAGGTCGCCGCAGTTCACCAGCCACAGCCGGTCGGCCGTGGTGTCATAGGCCTTGCGCAGCTCTTCGTACATCAGCGACGGGGGCGTCGTGCTGAACCAGAGGTAGCTGTGCGGTACGCCCAGGTAGGAGACATGGTAGTAGACCCCGGAGCGCCCCGTGCGCCGCTGCTCGCGCACGCCGCTCAGACGTTTCATGTAGCCGTAGTTGTCGTCCGGCCAGACGATCGTGATGTCGTCGGGCAGTTCCAGCCCGTTGGAATAGATTTCCAGTACCTCCTTGTAGGGTGTAAATGCCTGCGGGACGGTCTCGACCGGTCGGTCGATGTTCTCGGCGAGGATTCGCCGCTGGTCGAGCAGCGCCTGCTGGAGCATCCGCACCTTTTCGTGCATGGGCAGTGTGGTCGACATGGCGCCGTCGTGCAGGCCGCGCAGCGCCAGCGTATAGACGTTCTCGTAGGGGCTGTTCTCGCGCACGCGCTGCGTGAGCACGCGGTTGATACCCTCCTTGTTCTTGTCGTAGTTCCAGGGCCCCATCGTCTTGGTATCCCATTCGCTGGCGGTGTTCAGCAGCAGCGGTTCGCAGTGGGTCGATCCCATCACGATGGCGAACGTGTCGGCTACGAGCTTGTTTTCGGGGATTTGGTTGAACGAGGTGGAAACGGGGTGCATGGCCGGGGCGAGGTAGTTGGCCTTGAGGCGCAGCAGCAGTTCGCAGACCTTGGCGTAGGTTCTGGGGCCGATATTGCCGCGCTCGGGCTCGAAGGTCTGCGAGGCCCAGGGCGTCAGACCCCAGTCTTCGTCGTTGAGGAAGATGCCGCGGTAGCGCACCGACGGCGTCTGGGAGTAGGTCGGCGGGGCGTCGACATGGAGCGCCGCATGTTTTTTCACCGGGACGTCGGCCCACCAGTACCAGGGGGATACGCCGATCAGCTCCGAGAGCGTGAAGAGCCCGTAGGCCGCGCCGCGGCGGTCGCTGCCCGCGATGACGAGGGCTTTGCGGATGCCCGGCAGGGGATTGGCGACGGTCTGGATCAGGTAACGCTCCCAGGCGCCTTCGAGCGGGGCGGTGTCGATCTTCCCCGCTTCGGAGAGCCTGCGGATGAGGGCGCTGCCTCCGACCGTCCCGACGATTACCGCCGGGCCTGTTTCTCCGGTCGCGGAGGTCACCTGCGGGCGTCGGCCCGTTACGGCCTCCACGTCGGCGGCGAAGACGTATTTGGTTTCCGGGCTTTTTTCGTGTACGGCCACCTGTGCGTGGCCTGCGGATACGGCCACGAGGGCCGACAACATAAGAATCAAGTGCTTCATGGGTATCGGTTTGCATTGCTAAGGTAGAAATTTCGCAGCAATGCCCGAAATTTTGCATCGGGAAATAAGAGCCGCAAACCGACCGAGGAATAGAAATAGAATAATCCTGCATACACGCCCGTATAAGGCGTGTTTTTGTTTTATCCGAAGTTTTGCAAATGTACCGATTTTCCTTGAAAAAAGTTGTACCTTATTTGTACCTCATCGCAGTATCTACGCTATTTTCCATATATTTGGGACAACTAAGGCACTTATTGCTACATAAATGCACTTAACGCTACCTATTTCGACTTAAATGGGCTCCAACATTTACCTGCAAAAAATCTGCGAACAATGCGGCAAGGAATTCACCGCCCGAACGACTGTCACGCGGTTTTGCTCCCATACGTGCAGCAGTCGGGCATACAAGGATCGCACCCGAAAAGACAAGGTAGAAAAAATTAAGACCGACACTATTCGGATCAAAACCAAGGAGATCGGGGAAATTCAAACGCGGGATGTACTGACCGTATCGGAAGTGGCGGCATTAGTCGGCTGTTCGCGGCGCACAGCATACAGATTGGCCGCAACAGGAACGATCAAGAGTGCCAACTTGGGCCAGCGGCTCACGCGCATCAGACGCTCAGAGGTAGATTCGTTCCTGTCGCTCCCGGCAAAACCCGCCCCGCAAGAGAAAGAGTACGAAATTTCAGAATGCTACACCGTCGGCGAAGCCCTACGAACATTCGGTATATCGGACAAGACTCTCCGTGACATCCTAAAGCGGAACGGCATCCCGAAGTTTCAGCGGGGCAAGTTCGTTTACATTCCTAAAAAGTTACTGAATGAAATTTTTAACTAAATTCGCATATGGCTGTCAAAGTTAAACTTCTGCAAAAGAAGATTTCGGGAGGGCGCAAAACCCTCTACCTCGATTTCTACCCCGCAATCATCAGTCTCAAAACCGGGAAGGAGACGCGCAGGGAGTTCCTCGGCCTGTATATCCACGAGAAGCCGAAAAACGCCATCGAGAAGCAATACAACGCCGAACAGCTGAAACTCGCCGAGGCGATTCGTCAACAGAAAGAGAACACTCACAACAAGCCGGAGATATACAACGAATACGAAAAGGAGCGGCTCCGGAAAAAGGAGCTGGGCGACCGCGATTTCGTCGAATATTTCCGCAGGACGGCAGGCAAACGTTCCGGCTCCAACCACAACAACTGGATGTCCGCACTAACCTATCTGGAACAATTCACAGGCGGCAGGGTGAAATTCGCCGACCTCAGCGAGCAGTATCTGGAAGAGTTCAAAGAATATCTGCTGACCACCCAGAGCGTCAAGAGCAAACGGAAAAAGGAGCCGCTGTCGCAAAACTCCGCCCTCTCCTATTTCAACAAGGTCAAGGCCACTTTGAAGCAGGCATACAAGGAGGGAATTTTACAAACCGATCTGAATGCGCGTGTGGATTCCATAAAAGCGGCCGAAACGCGCAGGGAATACCTCACCTCGGAAGAATTGAATAAATTGGCTAAAACGCCTTGCAAGGATGATCTGCTGAAACGTGCCGCCCTCTTCTCCGGATTGACCGGACTGCGTTTCTCGGACATTGAAAAACTGACTTGGGGCGAGATCGGGCAGGACGAGTCGAAAGGCTACACCATTAATTTTCAGCAGAAAAAGACCAAAGGCATCGAAACGATGCCTATATCCGAACAGGCGTTCAGCCTCCTCGGAGAGCAGCAGAAGCCGGAAAGCCGGATATTCGGAGGACTGCGTTCGGCATCCTACCACAGCAAAGACCTGCGGGACTGGCTGAAAGGGGCAGGGATAA
>ERZ1504395.885-NODE-885-length-7760-cov-2.355354_pt1 | contig 7760 bp, 5 predicted proteins | sample MGYA00574839_ERZ1504395 | MGnify/ENA primary metagenome ERZ1504395 (study PRJEB39906, sample SAMEA3182049) | gut metagenome | biome: human; feature: gut; material: Stool; isolation source: human stools | place: Canada | collected 2012-02-08 ... | reverse complement strand
GGTAGATGGCGGGGTGAATTTAGAGACGGGGAAGCGCTTGGTTGACGCCGGTGCCAATGTGTTAGTCGCCGGTAACTTCGTATTCAAATCTCCAGATCCGATACAAACAATTAAAGACTTGAAAGCTTTGTAGAACACATTAATATATCACAAAACCTAACTATCATGATTGAGGAAATACAAAAGCGGCCTTTTGTACGGCCGCTTTTTTTATGGATAACCGGAATTTTATGCTATGCGTTTTTACCTGCCTCTTCGCTCCTATATGTTTTAGGGGTTTTATCTGCTTTGGTTTTTCTTTTTTTGGGGTTCTCGTGGGGGCAAGGGCATGCTGAGTTGCAATACGATTCCCGTTGGATATGGGGAGCTATAGTCTCCGTTTTGATTGTATGTTTGGCGGTTGAGGTCTGTTGGTATAGTGACCGGCGTATAGCGCTTGTAAATGAGCCTGCTTCTTCTTTAGATTTATTGGCTACCAAGGCTCAATATTCTTTGGTAAATACATTTGATCGTTTGCGTTTATCTGATGAGGAGAAATCTATTTTGGCTACATTGACATTGGGATATAAGAAAGCGATGAGCCGGGATACGAAAAGGCGCTTCTCTTTGGCGGGCGTGTCTCATATATTAGCGGTGAGCGGTTTTCATGTTGCCGTGATTTGTGGATTCTTATCTTTCTTTTGCTCGTTTATGCCTAGATGGGGGATAGGACGTTGGATTCGTTATATCATTCTGGTGGGAAGTCTTTGGGGGTTTGTCTTTATCACAGGATTAGCGCCCTCGGCGGTACGGGCAGCCTTGATGCTATCTTTATATTTAACAGGAAGGGCGCTTAGGCGTGTTACGGATGGATATAATACATTGGCCGCCGCCGCTTTCTGTATGCTGGCCTATAATCCGTATTATCTGTTTGATGTCGGTTTTCAGTTAAGCTATTTGGCTGTGTTTTTTATTTTATTCCTAGTGCCTCGTTTCAAGGAATGGATAGTGGTGAGAAATCCTTTGTTGGCCATGCCTTGGGAATGGATTACGGTGTCTATTGCTGCACAGATAGGTACTGCTTTGCTCTGTTTTTATTATTTTGGACAATTTTCGACAGTTTTCTTGTTTACGAATCTACCGGTCACTCTCTTGGCTATGTTTTTGATTCCTTTTGCCTTTTTGTGGTTAGGCTATCCGGTGGATTTCTATGGATATGACTGGATACAGAAGATCGTAGAAGGGCTGGTTCATGGCATGGTAAGGGTAGTGGACGTGTTTAGCGTTATGCCTTATGCGACGATTACGGGTCGTTTTAGCTTCTTTGAGATGCTAGGAGGTTATGGGTTTCTTGTTTTATGCTTGATATATATGAAGATACGGGAACCAAAAGTTTTGTTAGCCGCCTTAACCCTTTTGTTAATAATATCAGTAAAGATCCTTATTGAACTTTTTTTGATAGCCGGAAACTAAAAAAGTCGTACCTTTGGAGGTGAAAACAAAAAGATTATATGATCACTAAAATCATTCAAGAAGAGAAGATTCAGAAAGCCAAAAAATACGTAGAGAAAGGCGAGAGTTTTGTTATCGTGACGCATGTCTCACCAGACGGCGACGCATTAGGTTCATCCCTTGGTTTATATCATTTCCTATCCGCTTACGGTAAGGATAATGTAGCGGTAGTGGTACCGAATGCATTTCCCTCTTTTTATAGATGGATGCCGGGCGCTAAGGATGTCGTGATACATGAGAAACTGGCTCCGGCGGTGATCGCCTCAGAAGGCCGCAAGGTGATGATTGATCATCATTTGAACCCCGCGGATTTTTGCCGTGTGACGATGTCGTATCCGGAGATGTCTTCTACCAGTGAGATGATTTTCCGTTTTATTTGTCGTATGGGGATGTTCGATTTATTGAATCGGGATGCCGCCGCTTGTATCTATACGGGTATGATGACGGATACGGGATCGTTCACCTATAATTCGAATAAACCGGAGATTTATACGATCGTCAGCGAATTGATCAAGAAGGGGATTGATAAGGATTTGATCTATCGTAAGGTGAATCAGGTCTATTCCGAGTGTCGTTTACGTATGATGGGATATGTGTTGTATGAGAAGATGAGGGTCTATCCGGAACAACAGGCGGCTCTTATCACGTTATCGAAAGAGGAACTGGATCGTTTTCAGTACCAGACTGGAGATACGGAAGGTTTCGTGAACTTGCCGTTAAGCATAGAGAACGTAAGCTTTAGTGTCTTTATTCGTGAGGACAGCGATTACATAAAGGTATCGCTTCGCTCCGTGGGCGATTTTCCTTGCAATCAGTTTGCTTCTACTTATTTCAACGGAGGTGGACATAAAAATGCGTCCGGAGGTGAGTTCTATGGCTCTTTATCTGAGGCCGTAGCCGTGTTTGAGAAAGGTTTACAGGAATTTAATCCTAATAAATCAGAAGATTTAGGCAAACATGCGTAAGGTTTGACGAAGATTATTTACATTTGCGATTCATTCAATTAAAGACTAACAAATGAAGAAAGGTTTTAATATCCTGTTGATTCTGTGTGCCGCATTAGTTGCTATCTCTTGTAGCAAGACAAAGTCGTACACGGATATGTTGAAAGATGAGAAAAAGGCAATCAATCGATTGATTGATGAGAATGATTTTGAGATTCTGAAAGATTTTCCGGAGGATAGTGTGTTTAAGGAAAATCAGTTTGTCGAATTGGAGAATGGTACATATCTGAATATAATTGAAAAGGGTACAAGCCAAAGAGCTGTTCAGTACAAGACAAAGATTCTATACAGATGTAATGTTTCCTATCCGATGGATTCTGCTTATATAAATAGTACTCCTTATTACATCCAGAACTATGGTCCCCATAGTAACGGAACTAGTCCTTGGGAGTTTACATATGGAGATTATGCCAGTCAAGCCAATCCGTATTTAGTGAGTGAAGGATTGCAAGAGCCTTTAAAGTACGTCGGAGATCGGGCTAAGGTAAAACTTATAGTCCCGTTTAAGCGAGGTACTTATAACGACCAATCAAACGGTGAGCCTGCTTATTACGAAATTCTAGAATATATATTTGAAGAAAACTTATGACACTAATTAAATCTATTTCCGGTATTCGCGGTACAATAGGCGGTAGCCCGGAAGACGGATTGAATCCGTTAGCTATTGTTAAGTTTGTAGCCGCTTATGCTACATTCATCCGAAAAAACACAAAAGTGGAGACCAATAAGATCGTTGTAGGGCGTGACGCACGTATCTCCGGTCCGATGGTAAAACAAGTCGTCCTAGGAACGCTTACCGGTATGGGATTTGATGTGGTGGATATCGATCTGGCCACGACCCCGACAACCGAGTTAGCCGTAGCTATGGAAGGGGCTTGCGGAGGTATAATCCTTACCGCCAGTCATAATCCGAAGCAATGGAATGCCTTGAAGCTTTTGAATGAGAAAGGTGAGTTCTTGAATGCCGCTGAGGGGGCTTAGGTATTACGTATCGCCGCTGCCGAGGACTTCGAGTTCGCCGACGTGGATCATTTGGGCAAGGTAATCCCGAATACGACTTATAAGCAAAAACATATCGAGAGCGTCTTGAATCTGGATCTCGTGGACGTGGAGGCTATTAAGGCCGCTAATTTCCGTGTAGCTATCGATTGCGTGAACTCCGTAGGCGGTATCGTGATCCCTGATTTATTATATGCGTTGGGCGTGAAGGAAATCTTCAAGCTGCATTGCGCTCCTCATGGAAACTTCTCTCATAATCCGGAACCCATTCCGGAAAACTTGACAGAGATCTCCGATTTGATGGGACATGCGAAAGCGGATGTCGGTTTCGTAGTAGATCCGGACGTAGACCGTTTGGCGATTATCTGCGAGAATGGCGAGATGTTCAACGAGGAATACACCTTGGTCGCTGTCAGTGATTACGTATTAAGCCATACTCCGGGTAATACGGTAAGTAACCTGAGCTCCAGCCGTGCGCTTCGCGACGTTACCCGTGCTCATGGCTGCGAATATAATGCCGCCGCTGTAGGCGAGGTGAATGTGGTTGCCAAGATGAAGGCTACGAATGCCGTGATCGGTGGTGAGGGCAACGGTGGAGTGATCTATCCGGCCAGCCATTACGGACGCGACGCTTTGGTAGGTATCGCCTTGTTCCTGACTCATCTGGCAAAGATGAAGACGAGCGAGTTGAAGGCTTCCTATCCTCCGTATTTTATCTCCAAGCAAAAAGTCCAGTTAACGCCGGAGATCGACGTGGACGCTATCTTAGCGAAAGTAAAAGAGAAGTTCTCTCAATATGATATTACGGATATCGACGGAGTGAAGATCGATTTCCCGGATAAATGGGTTCATTTGCGTAAAAGCAATACGGAACCGATCATCCGTATCTACTCTGAGGCCCATACGATGGAGGAAGCCGAGGAATTAGGCGGTCAATTAATACAGATCATCAACGAGATGTGTAAATAACACCCTTTCGGGGCGTTTTAAAATATTGGGTTCAGTCTTCAGCCGAGGTAAGCTATTTATGCTCTGTTGATTTGACTGAACCCTTTTCTTTTGGATAATTCTCGGTTCGTGTAATGAATAAACTAATAAAGGTAATCTTATTTCTAATTGTCGGGATGGTTCAAGCCTTCGCATGGGGAGGGCTGAGAGGGGACACGTTGGCCAAGGAGCTGGATGAAGCTGTCTTGAATAGATCTTTTTATCTGCAGCAACGGGAGCAACGGATCACGCAGCTAAAGGACATGTTTCTCTTGAGCAAGATATCGTTGTGGCAGGAATATGAGATCAACCACCAATTATACGAGGAATTCAAGAAAATACAACAAGACTCGGCCATCTATTACATAAAGCGGAATATGGAGATAGCGTCATTTATGAAGGATACGGCACGCATCTATACTTCCCGCTTACGACTGGCTACGCTTTATGCTTTCTCCGGGATGTACCGTGAGTCGGAAAGTCTGTTGCGAAGCATAGACCGTGAATTGCTGTCTAAAGAGCAGAAACAGGATTTCTATGAGGCTTATTATTCGTTTTTCTCTTATTACAGTACGAATCTGGATTCTTTTGAATATAGGAAACAACTTGATTTATACAAGGATTCGTTATTGTCTGTCTTAGATACGGTCTCTTATCGGTATAAGATAAATCTGGCGCAGAAATATCTGGCTCACGGACAGGCGAGGTCTGCGGAGAAGGTGCTCATCCCTTTATTGGAGAAAGAGGAGCGGTATAACCCGAATTTCGCGATGATCACTTATCTGCTGGGAGATGTTTATGATATGGATGGGCGTACCGATCTCGCCCGAGACTATTATACCTTGTCGGTTATCGCCGATATCAAGAGGGCCTTCTTGGATAGTGGTTCTATCCAAAAGCTGGCGTTGAATTATTATGAAAGTGGTGATCTATCCAATGCCCTTAAATATGCGCAGCTAGCTATAGAAGGTGCCGTTACTTGCAATATACAGTTCCGCATGAATGAGATATCTAAATTCTATCCTATCATTAATGCTTCCTATCAGACACGGGAAGCTCAGGGCAAAAGGCAATTGATGACTTATTTCTTGTCGATCAGCCTATTGACGCTCTTTCTGATCCTTTCTCTTGCCTATGTGTATAGGCAGATGCGGAAGATCTCAGCGATACGAGAAGAGGTGGTTAATACCAATGCCCGTTTGGTAAAGTTGAATAGAGAGATAAGCGAGACGAATGATTTATTGCAAGAGCGAAATATACAGCTATCGGAGTCAAACCATATCAAGGAGGAATACATCGCTCATTTCCTCGATCTCTGCTCCACCTATATTAATAAACTGGAGGATTACCAGAAATCGCTACAGAAGAAGGCGATGAATAAACAGTTGGACGAGTTATTCAAGATGCTCCGTTCGACCCGTATGGTGGAGAATGAGGTGGAAGCGCTTTATGTTAACTTCGATCGAATCTTTCTTGGATTATATCCTACGTTTGTCAAGGACTTCAACGCTTTGTTGCAGCCCGAGGAACGTATCGTTTTGAAATCGGAGGATCTGTTGAATAAGGAACTTCGTATATTCGCCTTGATGCGGTTGGGGGTTACGGACAGCGTAAGGATAGCCGCTTTTCTTCGTTGCTCGTTGAGTACGATCTATAACTACCGGACCAAGGTACGTAATAAGGCGTTAGTGCCTCGTGATGAGTTTGAAGGTTGGGTGATGAGGATCGGGATTAACCGGAATCCGTTATAATCAATCTACATTTTTTAGGATGGTGATCTTTATTAACTGATTTGTATTTAATAGGATAGCGGATCATACTGTCTACATTTTTATATCAATCTTCTTTTTGCTTCTTATTCCCGGATACATTTGCGGCATAACTTTTAAAAAGAGATGCCATGAAGATTAAATTAATGATTGCCGTCGTGATCGCCTGTTTGGTGTTCACGGGATTTACGAAAGAGAACGTATCCGATACGGTCGATCACAACGCATGGAAGACATCCGGTGTCGTGGTCATACAAAATGATGTCTTTACGTTGGCCGGTTCCAACGCCCGTGCTTTGTTGAACGATGGCAAAGGCTATACGAACTTCGAGTTAGATATGGATGTACGTACCACGACCGGTGGCAAAGGTTATATTGGTATCCATACGGACGCTACGGATCGTAAAGGATACCGTATCGCCTTGAACAACGATCGGGAAGATCCGGTTTGGTGGCGGATGACGGGTAGCTTGGTGTCGGTCCGGAACCTGACGAAGAGTTTCGTGAAAGAGAACGAATGGTTCAAGATGAATATCCGGGTAGAAGGACGGCTTGTCCGGGTGCGGATTAATGGTGAGACTGTCGTAGAATATATAGAGCCTTCCAAACCTTTCCGTTTGAAGGAGAACGCTAAAGCATTGTTATCCCAAGGTACTATCTCGCTGGTGGGTACGGGACGTGGAAATCTTCAGTTTAAGAATATCTCTTTAGAGGCGTTCAGCGCGAAAGGAATAGACATTCCCGCTCAATGGGCGAATGCCGTGGATGAGCAGACGGACGAGATTATTCGTTTGCACCAAGAGGACTTCCCCGTGCTTGATTATCATGTTCATTTAAAAGGTGGATTGACGAAGGAAGTAGCCGCACGGCAGTCACGCCAGACGGGTGTTAATTATGGCTTGGCTATCAATTGTGGCATCGGCTTCTCGATCACGAACGATACGGAGTTGTATAATTATCTGGATACCATGCGTACCCAACCCTTTATCTTGGCTATGCAAGCGGAAGGACGTGAGTGGGTAACAACCTTTTCGGAGGCGGCCCGCAACAGCTTTGACTATGTGTTTACCGATGCCATGACGTTTCTGGATCATAAGGGGCGGCGTACGCACCTATGGGTAAACAAGGAAGTGATTATCGATGATGAGCAAGCATATATGGATATGATGTTGGACCGTATCTGTTCTGTCTTGGAAGAGCCGGTCGATATGTACGTGAATTCCTGTTTCCTTCCCGATGCGATGAGTGACCGATATGATATGTTTTGGACAGAAGAGCGTATCGACCGTTTCGTGAATGCCTTGGCAAAAAGCGGAAAGGCTTTGGAGATAAACGAGCTTTATCATATTCCGAATAAAGCGATCATTCAGAAAGCGAAAGCCGCGGGTGTAAAGTTCACGTTCGGTTCCAACAATATCACGCCGGAGGTAGGAACGCTCGATTATTGCATCCGTATGAAAAAGGAATGCGGTTTGACGGCGCAAGATATGTATAAACCACACATTAATAT
>ERZ1504395.880-NODE-880-length-7820-cov-2.831938_pt1 | contig 7820 bp, 2 predicted proteins | sample MGYA00574839_ERZ1504395 | MGnify/ENA primary metagenome ERZ1504395 (study PRJEB39906, sample SAMEA3182049) | gut metagenome | biome: human; feature: gut; material: Stool; isolation source: human stools | place: Canada | collected 2012-02-08 ... | reverse complement strand
GAGATCTAGTACGGTCTCGTGGGCTCGGAGATGTGTATAAGAGACAGCGTAGATCTTGGAGCGGAACAATATAAGGCGAGAAACTTTGACATAACGAATTCTACATTCGCTTATGACGGGAATTACGCGGCACCCGAGCAAGGACTCGATTTCTCCCATATCAGTTTAACGAACCTGAACACTTCTATCGATTCCATCTTATATCAAGGAAAAGAAATAAACGCCCACATCAAGGAATTCTTCGTGGAAGAACGTTCCGGCCTCAAGGTTTCGGCATTAGCAGGAAATGTCCGGAGTGACCATGAACAGATAGACGTACCGGAGCTACTTCTCCAGACACCAAATTCCGAAGTGAGATTGACAGCGACTATCCCTTGGAGCTCCCTCGAGGATCATCCGCAAGGTAGCATGAAAGCCCTGTTAAACGCCTCGTTGGGGAAAGAGGATTTATTGATAGCGGCAGGTTCTCTTCCGGAGGATTTCAAGAAAGCCTACCCGGACAAGCCTCTCGCTATTACGGCTGGCGTAGAAGGCAACCTCTCCAGTATACGTATCACACAAGGCGATATCATGCTGCCGGGAGCGTTTCAGATGAACGTCACGGGTAGCATGGAGTCCGTGACGGATAGCATCCGGCGAACCGGTGAGATTCAGTTAAACGCTCGATCCGGTAATCTGGACTTTTTGCTGGCGATGCTTCCCGCCTCCCAACGGGATCAATTTGCCATTCCGGCAGGAATTCAGTTGAAGGGGGAAGCTACAGTCGCAAATCAAGAATACCGCACCGAGCTTGTTCTTACCCAAGATAAAGGCAAAGTAGGTCTGACCGCCCGCTATAATCCGGTAAAACTGGCTTATGAGGCTAATTTACGGATAGACAGTCTGGAACCTACTCATTTCATGCCTAAAGACTCTCTATTTTGGCTGACCGCCTCTGTTAAAGCAGAAGGCCGGGGCACAGACCCTTTCTCTGAACGTACATGGGCCAAACTGGACGGTAAGATATCGGATATACGCTATGGCGCCTCATCGGTATCAGACGTATCCATCGATGGCTCTCTGGAAAAGAACTTACTGAAAGTGGACTTGCTTAGCAAATACCCGTTGGCGAAAATGGATGTCTCCTTAAACGCGACCCTCCACAAGCACGAGGTGAAAGCGATGTTGATAGCGGATGTAGAGAACATGGATTTACAGGGTATGCACTTAATGGCAAATCCCTTCGCCACCTCTTTCCAGCTCTTCGCAGAGGTAGAAAGTAATCTGGATGAAGATAACACGATCGACGTTACGTTAGGAAACTGGGAGGTCGTCACCCCAAAACAAAGTTTCAAGCCGAAAACGCTGACCTTGCATGCCCGGACGGATATCGATACCACCCGTGTGTCTTTCCACGCCGGGGATTTAGGGATCATCCTCACGGGTAATGATTGCATACACCACATCACGGATAAGTTGACTAAGGTATCGAACGATATCACCCTCCAATTGGAACGGGACTCGACTGTCAATCTGGAGATCCTTCGCCCGCTCCTCCCCGATATGTACCTTGAGGTACGGGCAGGACAGGACAATCCGATCTACAACTATCTCCAAACCTATTACGTAGATTTCAAGAGCATCGCCATGAACGCCTATACCTCACCGGAAACGGGTATACGCATGGATGCCTCCATTTACGATCTGGCACGGGATACGATGCAGATCGATACCATCCGGGCAGAGATGCACCAAGATTCGCTCGGATTACTCTATAGCGCCCAAGTGATCAAGAATAAATACAGGCAGCAACAACCTTTCAGCGCCGGGCTGGACGGGCAAATACGTTATGACTTCGGCGACGCCCGCCTTTATTTCAAGGACGGGAAAGGCGAGACCGGCTTGTTGCTCGGAATCCGGGCCGATAAGATACAGAACGGGGTCAAGTTCCATCTCTTCCCCGATGACCCGATCATAGCGTTCCGCCCTTTCAAGCTGAACCCGGATAATTACGTCGTGGTACGCAGCATGAAGGATATCGAGGCGAACCTGCGACTCAGCGGAGATAATAACGCCGCCTTGTGGATACACTCCCAAGCGGAAAGTGACGAGATGGAGGAAGTCCACGCCGAGTTGAACCAGATCGACCTTGGGATTATCTCCAACGCATTCAGCTATATCCCGCCGATGAAAGGTATATTGAACGCCGATTTCCAGTACGCTCCTTCCGACTCGGCCTTCATGGTCGTGGCGGATATGAACATTGATGATCTGTATTATGAGAACGAGCGGGTCGGCGAACTCATGTTCAACGCAGTCTATCTACCTTTAGAGCAGGGGAACCATCAAGTGGATATGCACCTTTTCCGGGACCGGAAAGAGGTGAGTGCCATTACCGCCTTATACCAGATGGGCGAGACCGACCATATCAGCGGTACTGTCGAGTTCATGCACTTCCCCTTGGATATCGCCAACCCGTTCATTCCGGATGATATGGCGAAAATGGGCGGAGACCTCGATGGTACGCTCGCTATCAGCGGACAAAGCGATAAACCCATGGCCGAGGGATATCTGATTCTCGATACCGCCTCCGTTTATGTAGGCGCCGCAGGTTCTACCTTCCGTTTCGACGATAAAAAGATAGAAATAAAGAACAACCGGATCTTGTTCAACCAATATGGTATTTACGCATACAACAAGAATCCGTTTATCATCAACGGAGAAGTGGATTTCAACAATTTATCCCGCATGACCGCCAATCTTAAACTAACGGCGAATAACTTGCAACTGCTGAACGTTAAGAAAAACGAAGAAAGCCTTGTCTACGGAAAGCTGTTCGTCAACCTGAATTCTACCGTACGCGGGCCGTTGGATGCCTTGACCATGCGAGGCGACTTGCAATTATTGGGCGGGACGAATATCACCTACGTGCTGAAAGACTCCCCGCTGACCGTGCAAGACCGTATGTCGGACATGGTAACCTTCACCTCTTTCACGGATACCTTACGCCGGCGCATGCCTCGTAAACCCCCGTTGCCGATGGGAGGCATGGACATGCTGATGACGATCCACATCGATCCCGCCGTACAAGCGAACGTGGATTTAAGTCCCGACCAGTCCAACCATATCAATCTGGAGGGTGGCGGCGATCTTTCCTTCCAGTATACCCCGCAAGGCGATATGTTCTTGAACGGACGCTACACGCTATCCGGGGGAACCATCAAGTACTCCATCCCGGTGATCCCATTGAAGGAGTTCAACGTACAAGAGGGTAGCTACGTGCAATGGACGGGCAACCCCATGGACCCGACCTTGAACCTTACGGCTACCGAGCGAGTCCGTACGTCCGTCACCCTAACCGGGCAATCATCGCCCCGCTTGGTGAATTTCGACGTAGGCATCGAACTGACCCAACAACTGGAGAACCTAGGGTTGCAATTTACCCTCACCGCCCCGGAAGACATGGCGATGCAGGAGGAACTGACCTCAAAAGGCCCGGAGGAACGGGCGAAGCTGGCTGTCAGCATGCTCGTGACCGGTATGTACCTCGGCGGAGGCGGTGGTGGCGGCAAGGTGAACGTAAATATGGGAGACGCCTTGACCAGCTTCTTGCAAAGCGAGATCAACAACATCGCCGGAAGTGCCTTGAAATCCGTGGATATCAGCTTCGGCATGGAGACGTACGACGATAATGGCGACGCCGGAGGTGGTACCCGTACCGACTACTCCTTCCGCTTCGCCAAGCGATTCTATAATGACCGTATCCGTGTGGTTCTAGGCGGCCGTATCTCTACCGGCGAGAACATTAACAATGGACAGGCGCAGCCGTTCATCGATAACGTATCCGTAGAATATCGGTTAGACAGCAGTGGCTCCCGTTACGTCAAACTTTTCCACGACAAGAACTACGAGAGCCTGCTGGAAGGCGAGATCACGGAGACCGGAGCCGGTATCGTGCTCCGCAAGAAAATGATGCATCTCAGGGAGCTATTCAACTTCAAGAAAACGAAAGTGAAACCAGTGAAAGAGGAAACAGAAAAGGAATGAATATGAAAAATGTTTTAATATATTTTAGGAAGGATGCCCTCCTAGAGCAGGGAAACATGCCTTCCCAGAGCAGGGAAACATGCCTTCCCAAAGCAGGGAAGGATACTTCCCCAGGGCGAGGGGGGGTGTCTACCCAAAGAGCGATCCTATCGTCGCTGGCGCTACTCGGGCTGCTGGCCTTCTTACTCACCTCTTGCTCCACCACGAAGAACCTTCCCGAGGGAGCGGTCCTATATACCGGTATCAAGAAAATAGAGGTGAAGAACGAGGATAAGACCAAACCCGGCGAAGCCGCCTTGGAAGAGGTCGAGGCCGCCCTAGCCTATCCCCCCAACAACGCCTTGCTGGGAAGCTCCTCGATCCGGGTGCCCTTCCCCTTCGGCCTGTGGGTCTACAACGCTTTCGTGAACAAGAAAGGGAAGGTCGGCAAGTGGATCTTCAACAAGCTGGCGTCGAAACCGGTGCTGATCACCACCGTGAACCCGGAAGTCCGTGTCAAGGTAGCCCGGAACCTATTGAACGAATACGGTTATTTCAATGGAGAGACCTCTTTCGAGGTCGTACCCGATCCCAAGAATCCCCGGAAGGCGAAGCTGGAATATAGCGTCACCATGAACGATCCGTATACGCTAGACAGCATCCAATACGTCCATATCCGTCACCGTGCCGACTCATTGATCGATGCCACGATCGGCGATCGTATCCTCCACAAAGGAGAGAATTTCAATGTCGTCCAGTTGCAAGCCGAGCGGGAACGCATCTCGTCCTTGCTCCGTAACAACGGCTATTACTATTTCCGTCCCGATTTCATCACCTATCAAGCGGATACCTTGTTGAACCCCGGGAAAGTGGCCTTACGGGTGGCCCCGAAGGAAAGCCTGCCCCCCTCGGCCCTCCGCCCTTGGAAGCTCGGGGATATATCCGTCTGGCTAAACGGTTACCAGAATGAGACTCCCACGGACTCGATCCGCTATAAGGACCTTACGATCCATTATGAGGGCAAGCTAAGGGTTCGCCCCTCGGTCATTTACAACCGTTTATATTTCAAGCCGGGGGAACTTTACAACCAGCGGGCGCAGGAACGGACGCAAACCGCCCTGTCCCGCTTGGGTATCTTCCGTTATGCCGAGTTGCAATATTCCCCCCGTGATACCATGCGCCGTCAAGATACGCTGGATCTGCGGATCAATACGGTCTACGATCTTCCATTGGACGGCGAGCTCGAGTTGAACGTTACCGCCAAGAGCAACGACCAAGTGGGTCCGGGCGCCATTTTCAGCGTGACCAAACGGAATGTCTTCGGAGGGGGCGAGACCTTCGGCGTGAAACTCCGCGGCTCTTACGAATGGCAGACCGGCAACAAGCTGGATGGCAGCAACTCCAAGATCAACAGTTATGAGTTAGGCTTGACTACCACGCTGACTTTCCCACGGGTATTGTTCCCTACATTCAGCAAACGGGACATGAATTTCCCGGCCAGCACCACCTTCCGCCTCTATGCGGACCAGATGAACCGGGCCCGTTTCTTCAAGTTGCTGGCATTCGGTGGTGACGCCTCGTATGAGTTCCAGCCTACCGCCACGTCTCATCATTCCATCACCCCTTTCAAGCTGACGTTCAACTTGCTCCAGCATACCACGCATGAGTTCGACAGCATTACCAACGTGAACAAGGCCCTAAAGAAGAGTTTGCAAAATCAATTCATCCCGGCCATGAACTATACCTATACCTATGATGATTCCCCGATTACCAGTCGCCGGAACCATCTTTGGTGGCAGGCATCCGTTACCCAAGCGGGCCTTGTCTTGGATGGGATTTATGCGTTAGCCGGGAAGAAGTTCAATCAAGAGGATAAGGAACTGCTCGGCAACCCCTTCGCCCAATTCATCAAGGGAACCGCCGAGATACGTTATAATTACGCCCTCGGGCATAAGCAATATCTCGTAGGCCGATTAATGGCCGGCGCTATTTATAGTTACGGCAACGCCCGTACCTCCCCTTATAACGAGCAATTCTACATCGGCGGAGCGAATAGCATCCGTGCCTTTACGATCCGCAGCATCGGTCCCGGACGCTACTACCAGAACAGCGACAACAATAAATACGCTTACATCGACCGTACGGGTGATCTTAAATTCGAGGCCAATCTCGAATACCGCTTCCCGATCCTTGGCGACCTCCACGGGGCTACCTTCCTCGACAGCGGCAACATCTGGTTGATCCGAAACGATCCGGATCGTCCCGGCGGACAACTGAAATGGGGTAGCTTCCTCAAGGATCTAGCCTTGGGAACCGGCTTCGGCCTGCGTTACGACCTCACCTTTATCGTCATCCGTTTCGACGTGGGTATCGGCCTGCACCTCCCTTACGATACCGGAAAGAAAGGCTATTACAATATCCCGAAATTCAAGGACGGCATGGGTTACCATTTCGCTATCGGATACCCCTTCTAGCTGTTCCATTCCTAGGATTCTGTGGTCTTATCCAAGGTATTTCATTTTCAATAGGTCAACCCTAATTGGAAATGAGATACTTTTGCGCTCTCATTTTAATAACAAACAGATTAATTAACGAACAGAATCATGAAGAAGATTTTTTACTTAATGTTGGTAGCCCTTACTATGGGTATGTTCACCGCTTGCGATGACAATGATGAGAATACCCCTCAAATCAACAACCCGGAACCCAAGGAACAATGGGGCAAGACGCTCCGGGGCGACAATCAAACCCTACTGGCCTTTCCTGATATCTATGCCGATTATTGGGAATACACCTATTCTTACAAAGATAATCCAAACATCGGCCTCCGTCTGACCGGAAAGTACCCGAAGTCACGCTTCTTTAACTTCACGGTTTATAACGACGAGACCCAGATAGACGTATCCAGCATCGAGGACGTAAATATCCAACCCGACGACAGCTCTATCAACCCCTACGTAAAGGAGACAGACGATTACGCATCAAATGGCTATACGATCTATATCATTCCAGCTAACACACCGGCTAGCGCACGTGCTTCGATGAAGAACATATGCGAGTTTCCGGAAGATGTCAATATGGTCTCCATTTTCATGCGTCTTTACTTGGCGAAACAATATAGCGGCGATGAGTATGGCGGCGTGGACATGCCTGCTATCCAAGCTTTCAATGTGACTACAGGTGAGGAAGTGGATTTCCCGAAGCGTGAGGTCTGCAACATCCACGAATCGTTGAACTTGCCGCCGATGGATTTCTCCACCGACCTGCCGCAACTCCCGTTCATGCGTGCCCCGCTGAGCCTAATGTACCCGAACAGCCCGGCAGAATACCTATTCGCCCGCATCAAACTGAACGAAGGGGAGGTAGCTACTTTCCGTTTCATCCCTCCTACGGCTCCTAAAAGCGTAAGCGAATACGCCACCGCCGATGTACGATACTGGTCCATATGCCTTGGGTCAGCCGAGACCTACTCGTATGCCTCTATTTACGACAAAGAAATGCCTAAAGTGGACAAGGAAGGTTTCGTAACCTTTATCATAGCAGACGCCAACTCCGCCAAACTACCCGATCTCCAAGCGAAAGCAGAAGCCAACGACGGTACATATATCCTGACTTGGAACCGTAAGGAGCAAGGAGATGGAATCCTTGCCTTATACCGCAACATGGTGATCAACGAGAATTATCCACATTCCATGCGCAAGCTGATGGAGTCCGTTCCTCTAGCGGCCGCCGGCGGCGATATGAGCGGTTTCAATCCGATGAAGATGATCGCCATGCTCGCTATGGGCAACTGGGGCCCTCAAGGCTATAAATTC
>ERZ1504395.877-NODE-877-length-7860-cov-2.745291_pt1 | contig 7860 bp, 5 predicted proteins | sample MGYA00574839_ERZ1504395 | MGnify/ENA primary metagenome ERZ1504395 (study PRJEB39906, sample SAMEA3182049) | gut metagenome | biome: human; feature: gut; material: Stool; isolation source: human stools | place: Canada | collected 2012-02-08 ... | reverse complement strand
TTCCTGATCCGGTAAGGGCGAACCTCTTTTTGGCACCGGAATTAGTCTTCATCTTAGGCATTTTCCAATTATATTTTAATTATTAAACTTAACCTCCCTTCTATCAGGGACGGATTTTATTCTTCTGTTTTCTTATCACCCTCACTTTTAGGCTTAGGTGTCGTAATCACTTTCTTTACAACTTTCGGAGCTGCGGCCGCAGCCGGGGCTGAACCAGTGCCCGCTTTCTTCGGAGTAAGCATGATAATCATACGTTTTCCCTCCAGAACCGGCAACTGCTCTACTTTTCCATAGTCCTCCAAATCGTTGGCAAAACGAAGCAGCAAGACTTCTCCCTGTTCCTTGAAAAGGATAGAACGGCCTTTAAAGAACACGTAGGCTTTGACCTTCGAACCTTCCTCCAAAAATCCCTTAGCGTGCTTCAATTTAAAATTGTAATCATGATCATCTGTCTGAGGCCCGAAACGAATCTCCTTCACGACCACTTTCACAGATTTCGCTTTTTGCTCTTTCTGACGCTTTTTTTGCTGATAGAGGAATTTTTGGTAGTCGATTACTCTACAAACGGGGGGCGCAGCATTTGGTGAAATCTCGACTAGATCCATCCCCTGCTCTTCCGCTATTTTCAGCGCTTGAGCGATCGGATAAACACCCGTCTCAATATTGTCACCTACTAAACGAACTTCACGAACACGAATACGTTCGTTGATTCTATACTGTTCTTTCAGATTGTCATTCTTCATTCAAAAAGATTTATTCTCCTCGTTATTAGTTATTTAATCATTACTTTTTTGCCAGCGATTCATCATTTCCTCTACCTCGCCATTCAAAAGCGCTGCAAAGGTAGCAATTTTCATCGAACCTTTATCACCTTCGCCCTGTTTTCTTACAGAAACTTCACTATTTTCTGCTTCTTTTTCTCCAACGATGAGCATATAAGGGATTCTTTTCAATTCATTGTCACGAATTTTACGACCGATCTTCTCATTTCGGTCATCTACGATAGCACGGATTTCCTGATTACCCAACTCACGCGCGATTTGCCAAGCGTAATCATTAAACTTCTCGCTGATCGGCATGATACATACCTGCTCCGGAGTCAACCACAACGGGAACTTTCCGGCGGTGTGCTCGATCAATACGGCAACGAATCGTTCCATGGAACCGAACGGCGCGCGGTGGATCATAACCGGACGGTGCTTCTGGTTGTCGGCACCCGTATATTCCAATTGGAAACGTTCCGGTAAGTTATAGTCTACCTGAATCGTACCTAACTGCCAACGGCGGCCGATAGCGTCTTTCACCATGAAGTCGAGTTTCGGACCGTAGAAAGCGGCCTCTCCATATTCGATCTTAGCTTTCAAGCCTTTTCCCTCACAAGCCTCTACAATCGCTTGCTCAGCCTTCTCCCAATTCTCGTCGCTACCGATATATTTCTCACGGTTCACCTTGTCACGCAAGGAGATCTGAGCCTCGAAGTTCTCGAAATTCATCGTCTTGAATACGATCGAGATGATGTCCATTACGTTCAAGAATTCCTGCTTTACCTGATCGGGGCGGCAGAAGATATGAGCATCATCCTGCGTAAAGCTACGTACACGGGTCAATCCGTGCAACTCTCCGCTCTGTTCATACCGGCAAACCGTACCGAACTCAGCGAGACGCAACGGCAGGTCCTTATACGAACGAGGAGAGTTTTTATAGATCATACAGTGATGAGGACAGTTCATCGGTTTCAAGAAGTATTCCTCACCCTCCTCAGGTGTATGGATCGGTTGGAAAGAATCCTTTCCGTATTTAGCGTAGTGGCCGGAGGTAATATACAATAATTTATTACCGATCGGCGGACACATTACCTCTTGATAATTATAACGAGCTTGGATACGACGCAAGAACTCTTGCAGACGCAAACGCAAGGCGGTACCTTTCGGCAACCACATCGGTAAGCCCTTACCTACCGTATCGGAGAACATGAACAAGTCCATCTCCTTACCGATCTTACGGTGGTCACGTTTCTTGGCCTCCTCCAACAATGTCAGATACTCATCCAACATCTTCTTTTTCGGGAAAGTGATACCATACAAACGAACCAATTGCTTGCGTTTCTCATCGCCACGCCAATAAGCGCCGGCTACGCTCAATATCTTGACAGCTTTCAGATAAGAGGTATTCGGTAAGTGCGGCCCTCTACACAAGTCCGTAAAAGAACCCTGTGTATAGGTAGTGATCGTACCGTCTTCCAACTCACTGATAAGCTCTGTTTTATACTCTTCACCTCTATCGCCGAACATCTTCATGGCATCCGCCTTGGTAATGTCCTGACGTTTGATCTCTTCTTTCTTGGCTACCAGCTCAAGCATCTTAGCCTCGATAGCAGCGAAATCACCCTCTTTGATCACGGCCTCACCCGGATCCACGTCATAATAGAAACCGTTCTCGATCGCCGGACCGATACCGAATTTAATACCCGGATATAATTCCTGCAAAGCCTCTGCCATAAGGTGAGCGCTGGAATGCCAGAACGCATGTTTACCTTCCTCGTCTTCCCACTTCAAAAGTTTCACCGTAGCGTCGTCGTTGATAGGACGGCTTAAGTCCCAAACCTCCCCATTCACGCTTGCGGCTAGGACTTCCTGTGCCAAACGAGAACTAATGCTTTCCGCTATCTGCATAGCAGTCGTTCCCTTTGCATATTCTCTTACGGAATTGTCCGGAAATGTAATCTTTATCATATTCTATTCTCTAAAATTCTTTATATTCAGCCCACAAAGTTAATATTTCTTTTCTATCAGCGAAACATTTAACTCGAATAATTTGCGTTATCACCGGCTTGTCATTCGCTTGATGATACTATAGGCGTTGTAGATACCCAATTCCCCTGCCTTGCTCAAGTCGGCGATGCCCCGGTTCACGTCACCTTGCGACAGACGGGCTAACCCACGGTTGTAGTAAGCCTCGGCAAATTCAGGGTCCCGCTCGATCGCCTCGTTGTAATCAACGATAGCGGCACGGAAATCACGCTGGGCGCAACGCAGATTCGCACGGTTAAAGTAAGCGTACACAAAACCCGGGTTCAGCTTGATCACCATATCGTAATCCCTCATGATCTGCTCATGCTCATAGGCTCGCTTATTATCCTTCAGCATAGCGCTCCGGAGGTCCACCGAGGTGTTGGCGTTTACCTGCGACTGTGCGGACTTACCAATATTCAAGTTCATTCCCGAGCCACTCAAGTCGTACGTATCCTTGCTAGCCTGCTGGGATTGGGTGTACATCAATTGCTTATAACGTTCCACGGCACGATTGAAATAAGCCATCGTGAACGACGGGTCTCGCTCGATCGCTTCCGAGAAATTCTTGATCGCCTCCGAGAAATCCTGCACCAACATGAAGTCCATCGCACGACCGAAATAAGCGTTAGCGTTGTTCGGATCACGCTCGATCTCCGCCGAATACTCGTCGATGGAGGCGAAATGCACGGCGATCTGGTCCTCGGTCAAAGCGGCCTCCTCGTTCGTGATACGCAATTTACGCTTCAAGACCATCTGGCCATTGTAATCCTCCACCATCTTGTCGTAATAAACAAGTTTCTTTACGGGATCCGCCTTCTCGTAATAGGTCAAGACAAACTGGGGTTCCAGATCCACATGGACATTCCGGTCTTGTACACGCCCACGGACCTCACTTTGGTATTTACTTTTACGCTCCTGCTCCTTATCGTATACCACCAAGCGGTTGAACTTATTGATATTCTTATCGGATTGCTCACGAGTATTCTCCTCCGAATCGTCCGTCTTGGCATCTCCGTTCACCGCTGTATTGGAGCTAGAAGACGATGTCTTCGGGAGCTGTCCGTTCTTGGCCTGCTCCTCCATCTTTATGGCTGCCCAATAATCACGGTCTGCCCCCACGTTATCCCCTAGCTTACGCTTTGCTTCCGAACGGCTCACAAAGCCTGGCAGGAAAGTAGGATATTGCTTCAAGACCACGTCGTAATCCTGCACGGCCCCCCGGTAGTCGCCCGTCTCGAAACGGAGCAACGCACGGTTGTAATAAGCCATATAGTTATCTGGCTCTTGCTGGATAACGACATCGAAGTCTTCGATAGCACGGTTATTATCCCCGACTTGGAACCGAAGCAAACCTCGGTTGAATCGTGCGATCAAGTTCCGGCTATCCATGCTGATCACCTGATCGTAATCGGCCATCGCACCTCTCAAGTCATTCATCTGATAACGAACTAGCCCCCGGTTAATATAATATCCGCTCTCACGGGTATCCAGACGTAGAGCCTCGTTCAAATCGGCCAAAGCGTCCTTGTAATCATCCATTTGATAATGAAGGATCGCACGATTGCCATACGCCGGCGCATAATAAGGATCCATCTCGATCGCCTTATTATAATCGGCCAAGGCTTTCAACGTATCCCCTTTCTCCAGATACATAGCGCCCCGTGTCATATAATTCATGGAATATTTCGGATGGGCGGTCATTAAATCATCGAATGTCTTCTCCGCCCCGTTATAGTCTTTTTTCTGGATAAAAGCCACCGCCATATTCACCAGCATCTGGCGGTCCTCGGGTTTGAACTCAAGTCCTTTCTGGTAATCGTCGATCGCCTCGTCGTATTTCTCCTGGCTTTGACGGGCGATGCCGCGAGCGTAATACGCTTGCGTTAAAAAAGGGTTCCGCTGAAGACATAAAGTACAGTCTTCCTCGGCCCCCTTAAAATCGTCCAGATTTATCTTCGCCACCGCACGGTAAAAATAGGGTTCCGCCAACCAAGGTTTGGATTTGATAACCTGATTGAAGTACTGAATGGAAAGAACATAATCCTCAAAATAAAGGGCGTTCCTGCCAATGGCCAATACACGGTCCGTATTAATCTGCGCAAAAAGCGAAATCGTAAATATCTGTAATATCAAAAAGAGTGTTGCCTTCTTCATCCTATTAAAAATGATTGAGAGGCAAAAATAAGTAAATTATCTTACTTAGACTCTATTTTTACCATTAAATGATTCTTCGTTATCTTATCGCCCTCTTTTACATTGAGCTCGACAACGACTCCCGATATGGGAGCGATCACCCGGTTCTGCATTTTCATCGCCTCATGGATTAGCAGAAGTTGCCCGGCCTCCACAGCCTGTCCTTCCTCTACCATAATCTTGATAATCGTTCCGGGAAGATGAGAAACCACGTCACCAGCCGACGGCTTATGCCCTGTCTCTTATACATCGCTGTCAGCAACGTCTTATATTTACGTGCCGTCACCACAAAGTCTACATATTCTTCTTGCTGGTGTTTCTTTTCCATACTCTCATCAATTTAGAACGGAGGCAAACCGTGCTTCTTGGCCGGTCTGTATTCCTCTTTTAGAATGGAAAGCTTCAGTGCGTGTAGCAATAATGAACGGGTTTCTTTCGGTTCGATCACAGAGTCGATAAATCCCTTGGAAGCCGCCACGTATGGGTTCGCGAATTTCTCGATATATTCTTTCACCTTCTCCTGACGCATAGCGTTCTGATCTTCCGCCTCCATGATCTCCTTGCGGAATATGATGTTAGCTGCGCCTTCCGGTCCCATAACAGCGATCTCCGCGCTCGGCCAAGCGAACATGAAGTCAGCGCCCAAGTGACGGGAGTTCATAGCTATATAACCTCCACCGTACGCCTTGCGCAAGATAACCGTGATCTTAGGAACAGTAGCTTCCGAATACGCATACAGAACCTTAGCCCCATGACGAATCACACCCGCATGCTCTTGATCTACGCCCGGCAGATAACCCGGCATATCCTCCAACGTGATGATAGGAATATTGAATGAGTCGCAGAAACGGATGAAACGAGCGGCCTTGTCAGCGCTATCACAATCAAGCACGCCGGCCAAAACCATCGGTTGATTGGCAACGAAACCTACCGTTTCTCCTGCCATACGACCAAAACCGATCACAATATTAGCGGCCCACAACTCTTGAATCTCCAAGAAGTCCGAGTCATCGACGATACATCTGATAACGTCTCGCACATCATACGGTTGTTTCGGGTCCGCCGGAACTACTTGCTCGATATTCAGCATAGCGGACGGCTCTTTCGGCTCAACCACTTTCGCACGCTCCTGATTATTCCAAGGGATGAAGCTAACCAAACGTTTCACCTGATCGAAACATTCTTGCTCGCTCAAGGCATAAAAATGAGCGTTACCTGTAGTCTCCGCATGAACACGTGCGCCACCAAGGTCTTCCATAGAGATATCCTCACCCAGCACGGTCTTGATAACGTTCGGTCCCGTGATAAACATCTTAGAGATGTTCTCAACCACAAACACGAAGTCCGTCAACGCCGGAGAATAAACGGCACCACCGGCACAAGGACCGAGGATCAAGGAAATCTGAGGGATCACGCCCGAGGCGATCGTATTGCGATAGAATATTTCACCATAACCAGCCAAAGCACCAACACCTTCTTGGATACGTGCGCCACCCGAGTCATTGATTCCGATGATCGGACATTTCATCTTCAACGCATGATCCATGATCTTGGTGATCTTACGAGCATGCTGCAAACCTAACGAACCACCGGCAACCGTAAAGTCCTGCGCATAGATGCAAACCGGGGCACCAAAGATCGTACCCGTACCAGTAACCACACCATCACCCGGCAGAACCTTCTTCTCCATACCGAAATCACGGCCATCGTGTTTCACGAACATGTCATACTCATGGAAAGAGTTCTTATCCAACAAAGCCAAGATACGCTCCCGGGCAGTAAGCTTACCCGCCCATCTCGATAACGGCTTTCTTTTCCCTGAGGGCCTCAATGTTTTTACTTAAATCTGTCATATTGATTATTTATAGATTTATTATTTACCAACGGCTTTTGCCCGGTAAGAGCAACGAACCGTCCCTTTAATAATACTATTTAATTTGCCTTTGTTCAATTGGCGGCGAATAGCGGAGACATTGTCTATAAAGACATGCCCCGTCAGATGCTCGCACTCATGCTGCACGATACGGGCGGCGAAACCTTCCACCACTTCCTCGTGTTCCTCCCAATTCTCATCCCAATATCTCACACGAACCGTTTTCGAGCGAGACACTTTCTCGTGTATACCCGGCAGGCTCAAGCAGCCTTCCTCCATAGCTATTTCCTCCTCGCTACGTTCCAAAAACTCGGGATTAATCAACGCACGCTTGAAACCCTTGCATTCAGGGAAGTCATCTCCCATCACATCACCGTCTATAACCACCAAACGGATAGACAAGCCCACCTGAGGAGCGGCAAGCCCTACCCCATCAGCATTATACATCGTTTCAAACATATTGGCAACCAACTGTTTCAAGTCGGGATAATCTTTAGGTACATCCTCAGCCTCTTTTCTTAGTACGGGCTGACCATATAAAAATACGGGTAAAATCATAAGTTATAACTGATATTTTTTACTTTCTAAATAAGCTTGCAAAATAATAACGGCGCTAATCTCATCAACCAATCCTTTATCTTGCCGTTTCTTTTTCTTTAAACCGCCTTCCAACATGGCCTTATGAGCTAAGACCGACGTGAACCGCTCGTCGTAATAAGTTACCGGGATACTTGGTATCGTCCTTTTCAGATGGGTCACGAACGCCTCCACATACTTCATGTTCTCAGAAGGCTCATTGTTCATTTGCTTCGGAAGCCCGACCACAAATAAATCCACCGGTTCCCGTGATATGTAATCCGACAGGTATTTCACAACCTCTCCACTTGGGACTGTCGCCACGCCGTTAGCGATCATTTGTAAAATATCCGTAGCGGCTATCCCCGTACGTTTCCGGCCGTAATCTATTGCAATTATTCTTCCCATCGAGCGCGAATATAGCAT
>ERZ1504395.840-NODE-840-length-8275-cov-5.101946_pt1 | contig 8275 bp, 7 predicted proteins | sample MGYA00574839_ERZ1504395 | MGnify/ENA primary metagenome ERZ1504395 (study PRJEB39906, sample SAMEA3182049) | gut metagenome | biome: human; feature: gut; material: Stool; isolation source: human stools | place: Canada | collected 2012-02-08 ... | reverse complement strand
CCCCTGCCGTGCCCAGCAGCCTTACGAGGTGTCGTATATAAAATCGAAGCAGAAGCGAAAGGGGAATACATCTCACCCTCCTCCTCTGTGTTTTGCTCAGCAAAATATAGGAGAGGTGGCCGAAGGACGGAGGGGTTAGAAAAGAATAAAAAAAGAGTCGATGTCTAAAAGAGGAATAAGTAAATAAGGATAAATTTATGTTGCATCTTTATAATATCTATCAATCTGAATACAAGATAGATAAAAATTATTTATTACAAAATCGATAAATAATTAAGAAATCACTATAAACTAATTAAAAATATGCTTATATTTGTGTTGATACCGTAAATGGACTCGCGGTGGTATCGAACAGATATACCACGAGAGGAGGTTTTATATAGCCTCCGGTCCATGATGATGCAAATAGCGATTTGCATTAGGAGTCCATTTACAGTATCAATTACTCACTCATCAGGGTCGGAGGCTTTTTTATATAAAAAGCGATGACAAAATATTCTTTCTTACGGCTTAGATTATTAAGAACAATCCGGGAGTGGATTTGTTCAGCGAACATGATTGATATAGAACATTTTACAAAAATATTCTATTCACTCGGCGAAATCGATCGGTCTATTGTTAAAAAATACATACACGGAGATTCTATAAGAAACATCTCCCGATGTCTCGGCTATTCAGAGTCCTTTATTTACGAAAGGATATACAAATTTCACAAGAAAATACGAAAAGTTTCTCGTCACGAGAAGGCACAAGATTTCGACTAAATCCAGCTTCCGCAGATTTACTCTACAACGACAGACTCGGTACTGACAATAACAAAGCAGCCGATCTCTAAAAGACCGGCTGCTCAATAACTCTATCCTTAAAAGGATCAACGAATACTTTTCATTTTAAGATTTTGTCTGATAAGGGACTGCATATGAAGTTTTTCTGTTGCAGACAACGGTTTCATTTCCGACAATTTCATCTCGTTTTTCAACAACTTTATCGACGACGGGATATTAGTATTTGCGGCTGCGGCTTGAACAGATCCTTTAAAGAAGAGAGATGCATTCCACAAATCATACCACCCTAAGCTAAAATTGCTGTCACTGGGGTCGACATCGGCATTAAAGCAATAAAGTCCACACCAACGATCTTGCGCATATACAACCTCGCCGCCTTGTGCATTTTCAGCGAAGTTTACATATTCAAAATTATCGGTTTCACTCTCTGGAAGTCCTGCGAAAGTGAAAATAGCGTTAACCATTCCGACATTAGTTTCTACCTGCATAACTCCCATAATTTGTAAATCAGCAATTCTAAAACCATTATCGGTCACTTCGGCTTCCAGTTGATTGGGATACCCATCCTTAAAATAGAAATGCTCTATTACAAGAGTATCAGGATTATTTGCATGTTTTAATGAAAACTCAGTATCGAATCCCATAGGTGTACTTCCGGGTTGTTGTGCTTGAAGATCATATTGATAAAACAAGAATCCGAATGTACCTGTAAAATCACTTTCTTGTGCAGCGGTATACTCCCAATAAGGAGCTGCAACGGTTTGAGTTTCTTCATCGACGCCACCAACCAATGCAGCAGACACATTTCCGCCGGCATCAGCGAAAGCACCCTCGGCAAAATCGAGGAATACATACGATACGGCTTCGTTCTCGTCGAACACTACACTTTCGGGCAAAGTAATCGTAACAGACTCATTATTGATAACGACACTCTCGATCGTACCGTTGGCATAAGAGGTAAGGTTACCCTTCGTCACATCGTAGGTGATAGCACCGCTTCCTCGAACAACGGTCTCGTTGAAAGTCAAAACGACACTGCGTCCGCCGTTCGTAGCTTTATATTTATTACCGTCGGGAACGTTCACCAAATAAGGAGCCTCTTCGTCGGGCAATTCGACAGATGCCGAAGCCACAGCCCCGCAAACGCCTTTTTCATTGGATGCCACGGCATATACATAGTACGTAGCCCCTAAATTCTGGTTAGAAAGCGTACCGCTCACGCTGGGTTTTTCGGCAGCTTTCACCAATGTAGAACCTTCGTATTTCGCTTGCAACAACTGGTCGGGATCGACAGTCATCGCCTCGTCGGTCACAATATAAGAATAATATACGGTTCCCTCTGCCGGAGTAATGGTTACCTTGAAAGCATCCACGGCTGTTTTCTCAGCCGTCACCGTTACGGCAGGACCTTCGCCCATATCCACCGGCGTAAAGTCTTCGAATTCGGTGCAACCTGCCCCCATGAGGCAGATTGCAGAGAATAATCCTATAATATATTTTTTCATTGCTCTATAATTTTATTATTCTTCAACTTTTTTCAGAGTGACGGTTTGTGCACCGCTTGCAGCATAGCCCGGTTGTTCCACAATCGTCGCGATCACATAGGTATTTATGGAAATGGTTCCATTAGAAACCTGAGCCGTTGCCGAGCTTGCGCCATTGAAATCGAGACTCAAAGTATAAGAACCAGCAGTACCCAAATCCTGACCGGCGTTAATCGTTATCGATCTGAAATCGGAACTTACCGTACCCATTACCGATTTATAAGTCGCGCCACTCGCCGACGGAACGATCTGCGTAAACCAAACTCGATCTACATAGTCTGCGTCTTTCACGACTTCGCAAGTCCAATTTTGCATTTGAGACGTACCGAACGGATCCAGACCCGATGCATTATATTTACCCAAGATTCCGGCAGCAGCCAACGGGTGATCGTCATCGCTGATCGTGACGGTAGTCGTGTAGTTCGCGCCTAAATTACAGCCTTCGGGGGCAGAAAGTTTGATATCGAAACACACATCGCCATCATAGTCGTCGTTATCGATAGGTTCGATCAATATGTAAGCGACCATCTCGCCGCCATCGGTAAACGACAAAGTATTCGACGTATTTTTCAAACGGTAATTCACGCCCTCTTTCGCAGCGTTTTTACCGGCATAGGCAGTCGTATCGATTTCAAAACCCACCGACACGTCGAGCCCTTTGGAAGCGACCAACGAAACGGGTATTTTAACCTCGCTACCGGCATTCTCGGCTATGGAAGTGGACTTACTGTCAAAAGCCACGAATGCATCTTTATCGCTGAACATAGGAGTATCCACCGATTGGCACGAAGCTAACACCCCTCCTACAACAGCCGCATATATAAATTTACTTATTTTCATAATTGTCTTCTATTAAAATTTATTTGCTTTGATAACCGGGATTCTGATCCATATTGTCGTTATACAAAATATCGTTCTCGGGAATTGGCAATGCCCAACGATAGCTCGGGAAATCGATATTTTTCGTGAGCGGATCCAAGTCGTAATCGGTCCGAACCAACGACTTCTGCAAACGTTTCATATCGAAGAATATATGGCCCTCGAACAAGAACTCTTTGCGGCTTTCCTCGAACAGGTTGTCGAGCGTTACCGAAGCGTAAGCCTCGGCATTACGGTTCGTGGCTACGCGATTCAAATCGTCGATAGCGGTTACGCCCGATACCGTAGCTCCACGGTAAATAGCCTCCGAACGTATCAGATACATTTCCGAGATACGCAATACCGGCACGTTATTGTAGGCCAACTGTCCGTTTTTACCGGGATACTTGGTCGACCAGCGATAACCCGAATACTTACTGTTGGTTTTCGTCAATCCGGTCAAGCGCACATCGGTTGCGTCATACAAATTGATAAGGTCGTTCGATACTCGAACGTCGCCGTAACCGGCTCCGCCTGCAACTTCGGGTGCTGTCAAGTAGTCTCCGAGGTCACTGCGGCTACCGTCGCTCTGAGATACGTAAACTTCAAATATGATTTCGCTGCCCGATTGGGGGGCTACGTCTACCGAGCCGTCCCACATCGATACGAAGCGGTCGCCCGAAAGCAGACGGAAACGCCCGTTCTTGATCACTTTCGTCGCATAATCGGCGGCCAACTGCCAATCTTCATGGTGCAGATATACCCGTGCCATCAAGGCTTGAATAACCGGTTTCGTTACCGTGGCTACGACATCTTTCACCCCTGCGCGCACATAGCTATCGCTCATCAGGCGTTCAGCTTCCACCAAGTCGGGTATAATGAGGTTTTCATACACTTCCGCTACCGTGTTACGAGAGGGACGGGCCGAAAGGTCGTCCTTCAAGACGATGGGCACACCCATCGCTTCTACTCCGGTAAGACCCTTTTCCTTGATATATCCGTAGGGTTGGGCGTAAACTCGTACCAAATCGAAGTAAGCCAAAGCACGCAAGAAAAGATTCTCGGCTTTGATGTTGTTGATTTGCTCGTCACTTACCCCGTCGCGGGTGAATTTTCCTTCGTTAATAGCCGTGAGTGCTTTATTACAGCCCAGTATCGCACTATATGCGCTCGACCAAAGACCCATCGTGCTGGTCGAAGTATAGTTCCAAGCCGGTTCCTGACGCATACGTCCTGTATTGACCGGGCCTACCATACCGTTGCCGCACATCACGTCGAATGTCAACGGGAACGATGCTCCATACCGCGAGATGACTGCCCGATAGTTACCCGCCGTCGCTCCGTCGATGCCCTCGAAGGTCGACAGAGCCAATTCGTCTGACTGATCCATCGGTGGCTCCTTCGTCAGGAAGTCCTCGCAGGAAGAAAGAGCCAACGCTAAAACTGCTATCGATAAAATTATTTTTTTCATTGTAACAATTCTTTTTTAATTGATTAGAAAGTAATATCCACACCCACGATCATCGAACGGGTCATCGGGTAACTGATGATGGTAGCACCCGAGGTTCCGTGTTCGGGATCCCAGTAGTTCATGTTGTGGAACGTATAGAGGTTCAATGCGCTGGCATAGATGCGGACACCGCTCATCAATGCCTTTTTGGTCCATTTCGAAGGCAAGCTGTATGCCAGCGTAATATCCTTGATACGCAAGTAGCTGCCATCTTCGAGATAACGGGTAGAAATAGCAGAGCTGTTGCTCGAATTGTTGTAAACCGGTTTCGGCAATACATTGGTGTCGCCCGGTTTCTTCCAATAATTCATGGCGCCTTTCCAAATGTTCGAATCGCCGTAAGAGCCGTCTGCTTCGAACAACGAACGGTCTTGGTTCAACACCTTGTTACCATAGCGGGCTTCGAGCTGAATACCCAACGATATACCTTTCCAAGAAAGCTCGGTATTGAAACCGCCCGTCCACAGAGGTTCGGGAGAACCGGCATTGATACGGCGAGCCTCTCCGTAATTCTCGGTCAACAGCCCCTCTTCGTTACGCCACAAAGCGTTACCGTTCTGAGGATTCACCCCGGCATAGTCATACAACCAATAGGTATAAAGCTGTTCGCCCTTGACATAACGCAAAGTCGTTCCTATAAAATCTTGACCCGGAGCAAGTTCGAGCACTTTCGAACGGTTGGCTGCAAAGTTCACGCCGGCTGTCCATTTGAAGTCGTTGGTATTGAAAATCTCGGCATCCAACTGAACCTCCACACCGCTGTTGCGAATCTTACCTACGTTCTGGGCTTGCGAAGCAAAACCGGTCGTATAAGGCAGAGGAGCTGCGATCAACATATCTTCGGTACGACGGGTGTACCAGTCGATAGAACCGTTCAAACGGTCGAACAGACGGAAGTCGATACCGATATTGTGAGTTTTGTTGGTCTCCCAAGTCAATTTGCGGTTCTGCAACTGAGAAGGCAACTGACCGGTAATACCGTTGTACACGATGTCGGAGTACAAACCGTAGTGTGCATAGGCTGCAATATTGTCGTTACCGTTCACACCATAGCTGTAACGCAATTTCAATTGATTAAGTACCGATTTGATATCCTGCATGAAATCTTCGTTGTGAATATTCCACGAAGCGCTGGCAGCCCAGAAAGTACCCCAACGTCTGTCGGGACCGAACTTGGAGCTACCGTCCGTACGAATAGAACCTTTTACATAATAACGGCCTTTGTAATTGTATTCGGCTACACCGAAGAAAGAAACCATCGCCATTTCGGTAAGACCGTCACCCACTCGTTGGTCTTCTACCGAAACACCCACAGAGTGGTAAGGACGTTGTTGATTCACATGATAAGATATACCTTGCAAGAAAGAAGATTCATACGTATTGGCTTCCTGACCGATCAACACATTCAACGAATGGTCGTCGTTGAACAGGTCGTCATAAGTGATCGTATTCGAAGTAGTCAATATGCGATATTGGCTCTCGGCCGTGTTCAAAGAAGCGCCATAAGAAGCCGTGTTCACGAAAGCCGGACTGTAAGCGCGGCTGGTAGTCGTGGCATACTCGATAGAGTTGTTGGTACGGAACGTCAGTTGCTTGATCGGTTTCCATTCCAAATAAACGGTTCCGTTGAATTTATACTGCTTGTCGTATTTGTCTTGTTCGCGAATAGCGGCGATCGGGTTCACGTTGAACACGAAAGGCAAATCGAAGTTGTAGCTTCCGTCCTCGTTGTAAGCGTTCATGGTCGGAGCCAAAGCCATACCCGAATAGAAGGGATTCGTAGGAGCCAAACCGCTATCGCCCAACAAACTATTTTGCACATCGGAAACCTTCATATAACCGCCATGCAGACGAGTTCCCATTTTCAACCATTTGTTCAACTCGGTATCGAGGTTCGCGCGAATCTGCATCTTCTCGAAACCTACGGTCGGCACGATACCGTTCGTTTTATTATAAGACAATGAAGTATAGTAAGTAGTCTTGCCCGCACCGCCCGAAGCGATCAGCTCATACTCTTGCAAGCTGCCGTTACGCGTCAACTCTTTCATCCAGTTGGTCGCGCGTCTGCCGGCCATAGCCTGCGGGAAATAATACTCCGACGAAGGATCATCGGGATTATACCCAGCATTGATACGGGCATCGCGTTGATATTGTACATATTCTTCGAGATTGGCCATACCGAAGTCATTGTCATTGGCAAGCGTGGACACACCGTAGCGGGCACGAGCGGTAATCTTGGATTTCCCGGCTTCTCCCGACTTGGTGGTAATCAAAATCACACCATTGGCAGCACGCGAACCATAGATAGAAGCGGCTGCGGCATCCTTCAACACCGTCACCGAAGCAATATCGCTGGCGTTGATCAAGGCAATAGCGTTCATACTGTTGGAAAGTCCGCCTACATCACCGCTTTCTACGGGAATACCGTCAACTACATACAAAGGGTCGTTACCGGCTCCGATAGAACTGGTTCCGCGGACCCGAATCGTAGCCACAGATCCCGGTTGCCCGTTGCTCGACGAAACCGACACACCGGCCATTTTACCGGAAAGCATCTTATCGACCGAAGTCTCGGGGATAGAAGCCAACTCGTCGCCATCGACCGTTGCGATAGAACCGGTTTTGGCCTCCTTCCGTATCGTCTGGTAACCTACCACCACGACATCGTCGAGAGTATGATCGGCAGAATTCAATTTAACGACCATACCATTACGCGCAAAAACCTCCTGTTTTTCCATACCGATGTAGGAAATAACCAAAGTTCTCGATGCCCCGGCAGGGATCTTGATTGTAAACTTACCGTCCGTGTCGGTAATAGTAGAAGCATTCGCGCCCTTCACCAAGATAGACGCACCGATAACCGGCTCGTCATTCTCTGCCGACAACACCGTACCGGAGATACTCGTTTGAGCCACCGCTAACGAAATGCCAGCCAACAGAGCGCACAATAACAATGTTAATTTTCTCATACGACTGAAATTAAATTTAAATAAACGATTATTCCTTCTTCTTTTTTCACATTACACACACTCGACAATCTTTGTCAAGTTTTTTTTCATTACACACTACTAACTCTAAAACTTTTCTTTCCTTTTTTAACCTTATTATATATATAAAACTTAATAAAAATAGCGAATCTCTATGCTCAAATCAACTTCCCATAGAAGTATTCAGCATGCAAAGATAACAAAAAAACCTCAATATAAAAATCAAATTGAAAGAAAACATACCTTTCGGGCTTTCTTTTTGATAAAACCCATTCTCTTTTTTCGGAGATTCATAAATATACATTTTTCACAACAAGACTAACTTATTAAGAAACAATATAATAGATAATTCTTAATTTAATTATAAAATAATATGATAAACGAGAAGTATTCTATGTTAATAAAATATAAAACAAGACGTACTATAATCGTATTATCGCCAAATAGCGCTAATCTTATCAAAATTTTAACTCAATTCGTTTATTCAATTAACATTCGATACTTCTCCCCCTCCTCCCCTGTGTTTTGCACAGCAAAATATCTGTCTCTTATACACATCTCCGAGCCCACGAGACCGTACTAGATCTCGTA
>ERZ1504395.833-NODE-833-length-8385-cov-2.186795_pt1 | contig 8385 bp, 4 predicted proteins | sample MGYA00574839_ERZ1504395 | MGnify/ENA primary metagenome ERZ1504395 (study PRJEB39906, sample SAMEA3182049) | gut metagenome | biome: human; feature: gut; material: Stool; isolation source: human stools | place: Canada | collected 2012-02-08 ... | reverse complement strand
GGTCTCGTGGGCTCGGAGATGTGTATAAGAGACAGGCGCAGACCTATCCGGGGCTGCTGGCCGAGATTATCAAGGAGCGCCGCTGCGAGCTGGTATGGGAGGGGCACCGCCTGTTCGACGCGCGCCGCCTGAAAGTGACCATGACGCGCGAGGGCAAGACGATTTCCGCCGACGACTACCGCCTGACGCTGCCGATTCCGCAGGCCGAAATCGACGCCAACTCGGGCATCTCGGAGAGCGACCAGAATTACGGATATTAACGGACTTTAAAACCTGAAAATGATGAAAAAGATAACATATATGCTTTTAGCGGGGGCGCTCCTCTGCTCCTGTGCCGATGAAAAGCCGCATTTCCTGCCGGCCCCGGGCGGCACCGTGGAGATCGGCGGCATCGGCGCCACGCCATCGTCCGACGCGGCGGCGCTCCTTGACGACGACCTTACGACCTACTTCGAGGCCGAAGTCGGCTCGGAGAACAGCGTCGAGGCGGTCGTGGATTGCAGCGCCGGGCGGATCGTGGCCTACACGCTCGTATCGTCGGGCGTGGTGGAGCAGGGCGACAACGGCGTCGAAGCGCTGTACGACCCCGTGTCATGGAAGGTCTACGGGTCGGACGACGGCGCGTCGTGGAACGAGGTGGACAGCCGTTCGGAGGTCGCGTTCATCGCCCGTTTCCAGAAACATATCTATTACCTGGCGGCGCCGGCCGACTATGCCAAATACAAATTCGTGTTCAAGGCCAACGGCGGCGACAAGCTGACTCTTTCGGACATCCTTTTCCACACGGAAGACCCGTATGCCGCATGGAAGAACTTTGAGTCGCCCGAAATCCTGTTCATCGACCTGGCCGAGGACAAGGGCTCCAAACTCTACGACGTGCTGGTTCAGGACAAGATCGCCTACCTGAAGTGGCATGCGCTGGAGATTTGCACCTACCTCTACTTCAACGACCGGGACGAGCGTTTCCCGGTGAACACCATCGAGTATTTCCTCGAACCGATGCCCGGCGAGGTGTCGTACAAAGGAGGCTCGTCGCCCAAAATCAACATCCATTACTCGACCGACTGGATTCAGAAATCGGCCAACGAGTCGCTGCTCAAGTTGAGCCTCGAAACGCGCGGCGTGCTTTTCCACGAGATGGTACACGCTTTCCAGCTCGAACCGCAGGGCATTCCGGCTTACAGTCAGGGCAACATGTCGTGGGCGGCAATCGAAGGTCTGGCCGACGCGGTGCGCACGGTGGCGGGCTACCACGACTATGCCACCCGCAATACCAACGGCAGCCTGATGTCGGGCTACCAGACGACGGGCTTCTTCTGCTACTGGCTGACACAGACGCAGGACAAGGACGCCATCCGCAATATCAACGCGTCGATGCGCACGATCAATCCGTGGAGCTGGGACGCGGCGCTCAAATACGCACTCGGCGAGGATGCCAATGAGCAGACGCTTTGGGCGCTCTACAAGGCCGATAAAACCAATTACCAAAAACGCTAAATCTGAATGACATCCATGAAAAAGATAACGATATTTCTGGCGGCCTTGCTGCTCGTCTTCGCTGCCGGATGCCGTGAGGATGCTTCCCTCGACGGACTCGAGTCCCAGACCAAGGAGGAGGGCACCTCGGCCGGCGAGAATGCCGAGTCGATAGCCGTGAAAGAGGCGCTGACCTACGAAAGCGCGCTGGAATACAATTGGGTGGCAGAATATGCCCCCGCTGCTGGAAAAAGCTATACGATTCTGTTCAACTTCCTGTCCGACAGTTCGGTGGCGACCGATTCGCCCGTTTCGGAAAACGAGAAAAACCTGGCGCTTTTCAGCGTTTCGGCGCTCAAGGAGGGCGGCGTGATTATCAAGTTCGACGGGCCCACGATGCTCAACGACGAAATCGTCGATTCGGAGTTCCGCGAAAGGCAGCTCATCGTCGAGTCGACGACCGAGACGACCATCAACTGCGTAGGCGCCTCGTCGGGCAAGCCAGTCGTGTTGACCAAAGCCACGTCGGAAGACGTACTCAAGCTGGGCGAGAAGTTGGTATGGCTGGCCCTGTCGAAGAAAAACGCCATGCAGGGTGTCCTGCGCGACGGCGAGAACAAGTTCCTGGCCCGCTATGCCGTCGACAAGAAGTCGCGCAGCATGGAGTTCACCTGGATCGACGCTGCGAACAAGGACGCCAAACACGAGTCGGCAGGCTTCGAGCTGGAGGTGACCGACGCGCAGTACGGCATCCAGTGGCCGGCCGTCACGATTAACGGTGTGGGGTACAGTTCGCTCACCTACACGATTGCCGGCGAAAGCCTCGCCTTCAACGTGGCGGACGCGAAAATCACCGCCGTAACCGAGGCGCATCCCGGTTTCGTGGACAAGGCGTCCAAGCAGTATAACCTCGGTGGCAAGCTCGAGTGCGGCACGGCCCACCCGACGCTCTGGTCGGCGCTGGTTTCGGACAAGTTCCGCAGCATCCTCTTCTATCCCTATGCGGACGACATTCCGCTGCGCGTGGAAGTTTATGTGGGCGACGGCACGACGGGCAACTATCTCTTCGTGAACGACTATACGACCGATCCCAAGACCGCACGCTTCGACAGCGACGCCGACTGGATTCGCTTCTACGCCAGCGTGCAGGGCGACTTCCTGAAGATTGCGACCGGTTCCGAGATTGCATCGTACCCTATCAGCCAGGCGGCCGCCGACCTGAAACCGTTCACCGATTTCTATTTCCATGCCGACGGCCTGTACGTAATCGAGGAGAGCGATTCGCGCGGTAAAGGCTTTTACCTGATTTCCAAGACGGGCAACCTCTGGGTGAAGGTGCGCGACGGCCTCTACTCCGAAGGCGGGGGCGAGGAGCCGGGCGGCGAGAACTTCCTGCCGCAGCTCGTGGCGCAGGGCATGAAACCCTACGGTACGTTCTTCGACAACGACAACAAGAATTTCAAACTGCATTACTCCCTCGATGCAGAGGCAGGTACGGCCGACCTGATTTGGATAGAGGATTCCGAGGCGGTCTACACCGACGGCAATTACCGTGAGATGGCGCGCAACAAGGCGCAGTACAAGACCGTGGCCGTCGATGCGACCGAGGCGGGCGTCATCACCTTCCGGGAGCCGCTCACCGTGGGCAGCGTCACCTACAAGGGCCTTACGTGGACGGGCCCCTACACGCCGAACGTGGACGGGCTTTCCTGCACGATCCGCACGCCGCTGCAGAGCGAGGCTCATCCGCTGGAGTATTTCTTCACCTATCCGGTCAACAAGTACGAGGGCGGCACGCCGGTATTCATTCCTTATTCGCGGCTCTGCCTGCCGACGGTTGAGGACGATATTCCGGGCATGACGGGCACAGAACGCTATATCTTCTATCCCTACACGCAGCCGGGAGGCGGCACGCCCGCCGGGCCTTGCGCCATCGAGGTTTTCGCGGTGGGCAAGGGACAGCGCATCGACATCAAGTCGTTCCGCAACGGGTTCGAAAATCATCCCGTATCCATCGCCGTCAGCGCCTACAAAGTCGAAGACGACCGTATGATTTTCACCAAAGGCGACGTGACGGGCGCATTCGTGGATGCCGACGGCAACGAGATGAGCAGCGAGGAGTCGCAGAAACTCGTCAAACCGCTCGAGCGGCTGCTCTTCGGCGAGCGGGGATTCCACGTCTACAAGGCAGAAAGCGTTTCCTACGACGGCAACAAACACTATTTCTATCTGGTGAGCCCCGATCCTTCCTATCCTTACTGGATTAAAATACGCGAGGCTTAATAGCCTGCTGCGGACGGAGGTGTTCCGGCTTTGACCGGGGCATCTCCCGTCCTGCGGCACAACAAACCGAAATGACAGTTATGAAGAATTACCTGATTGCCCTGATTGCGGCCTGCCCGGTCGTTGCGGCCGCCGCGCAGACACGCCCGGCGACGGACTACATCGACCCGATGATAGGCACCCGCAGCATGGGGCACGTTTTCCCCGGGGCCTGCGTGCCGCACGGCATTGTGCAGTTGAGCCCCGACACGGAGATGGTGCCGCACAACATCGACGGCAAGTACCAGCCCGAGGCCTACCGCTACTGCGCCGGATACCAGTACGACGACCCGACGATCGTCGGCTTCTCGCACACACATTTGAGCGGCACGGGGCACTCCGACCTGGGCGACATCCTGCTGATGCCGACCGTGGGGGAGATACGCACCGAGCGCGGCACGGCCGAACACCCCGAAACGGGCTACCGCTCGCGCTTCTCGCACGAGCGCGAACGCGCAGCGGCGGGTTATTACGAGGTGATGCTCGACGACTACGGCATCCGGGCCCAGTTGACCGCCACCGAGCGGGTGGGCTTGCACAAATACACCTATCCTGCGGGCGAAGACCAGCACCTGATTCTCGACCTCGACCACGGCATCTACAACTACGAGGGCAAGACCCGCTGGGCGCAGGTGCGTGTCGAGAACGACACGTTGGTGACGGGCTACCGCATCACCAGCGGATGGGCGCGCACCAACTACACCTATTTTGCCATGAGCTTCTCCAAGCCCGTGCGCGAATACGGCGCGCGCGACCGCCGGCCGCTCGATTACGGCGGAGGCTGGCGGAAGTTCGACACGGAGCGTAACTTTCCCGAAATCGGCGGGTGCGGCATCGTGATGCACTTCGATTTCGGCGACGATTCCGCACCGCTCGAGGTCAAGGTGGCGCTGTCGGCCGTGGGAACGCGCGGGGCGCTGGCCAACCTGTGTGCCGAGGCTGGCGGGCGCACGTTCGACCAGGCGGCGGCCGACGCCGCACGCAAGTGGGAGGAGCAGATGTCGGTAATTGAAGCCCAAGGCAGCGACGAGGCGCTGCGTATGCTCTATACGTCGCTCTACCACACGATGATAAACCCGTCGGTCTATATGGATACGGACGGTAAATACCGCGGTGTCGACCACGAGATACACCAGACCCGGGATTTCACCAATTATACCGTTTTCTCGGTCTGGGACACCTACCGGGCATTGCACCCGCTGTTCAACCTCATCTGCCGCGACCGCAGCCGCGACATCGTGAACTCGATGCTCGCACACTACCGCCAGAGCGTGCACCGCATCCTGCCCGTATGGTCGCACATGGGCAACGAGAATTGGTGCATGATAGGTTACCATTCGGTGTCGGTGGTGGGCGACGCCCTCGACAAAGAAATCGACGTCGACCGGAAGTTGGCGCTTGAGGCGATGATCGGCAGCGCCAACTGCGACTATTACGACGGAACGGGCATTTACAAGCAACTGGGTTACGTCCCTTACGACGTGAAGTCCACCGGTTCGTCGATGACGCTGGAATATGCCTACGACGACTGGGTGATCTACCGGACGGCCCGGCGCATGGGACTCTCCGATGAGGCCGAAACCTACCGCCGCCGGGCGTTGAATTACCGCAACGTCTTCGATCCGGAGACGGGGTTTGCCCGGGCGCGAATGAGCGACGGAAGCTGGAAACCCGACTTCAACCGCTACGATACGCACGGACAGGGGTTTATCGAGGGCAACTCGTGGAACTACTCGATGTACGTGCCGCACGACCCGGCGGGGCTGATTGCCCTGATGGGCGGCGATGGTCAGTTCACGGCGCGTCTGGACAGCCTCTTTACCGAGTACCTGCCCGACAGGTATTTCGCGCAGACCGAGGACGTGACGCGCGAGGGGCTGCTGGGCATGTATGTCCACGGCAACGAGCCGAGCCACCATGTACCCTACCTCTACATGTGGACTTCGCAGCCGTGGAAAACGCAGTACTGGGTGCGTGAGATCATGGATCGCATGTACCGTCCGACGGTCGACGGCCTGTGCGGCAACGACGACTGCGGCCAGATGTCGGCGTGGTACATTTTCACGGCGATGGGATTCTATCCCGTCTGCCCGGGCACCGCCCAGTATGTGCTCGGCGCACCCTACCTGCCTTATATGAAAGTGAGGATCGGGGAGGGGTGTTACCTGGAAATTAAGGCGCCGGGCGTCAGCTCGAAGAACCGGTATGTGCATGGGGTGAAACTCAACGGGAAACCCTACACCCGGGCGTATATCACCTATGCCGACCTGAAAGGGGGCGCCGTGCTGGAATTCGACATGCGTTCCACGCCCGACAAGCGCCGCTGCTTTTCGGCCGAAGAACGGCCCTACTCCCTGAGTTGCGAACAGTAAAACGACTGCAAACATGAAATTTACGCTGATAAAGCTTGCTGCCGCATGCGCTGCGTTGTTATGGGCGTTCGCGGTTGCGGCCGAGGATGCCCCGCGCATCGGCTATGTCCGTCCGCTGGTCGGCACCGACGGCTTCGGCAACGTCTATCCCGGGGCGCAGGTGCCGTTCGGCGGCATCCAGATCAGCCCCGATACGGACGACGATTATTACGATGCCGCCTCGGGCTACAAATACGCGCACAAGACGCTGATGGGATTCTCGCTCAACCATTTGAGCGGTACGGGTATTCCCGATCTGGGCGACTTCCTCTTCATGCCGGGCGTGGGGGAAATCAAGCTCGAACCCGGTACGCACGACGACCCCGACGCCGGTTACCGATCGCGGTACAGCCACGACGAGGAGTGGTGCTCGCCCGCCTATTACGGCGTGAACCTCACGGACTACGGCGTGAAAGCCGAAATGACGGCGGCGCAGCGCAGCGGCATCCTGCGCTTCACCTATCCCGAGGCTGACGACGCCTTCATACTTGTCGACATGCGGCATACGCTGTGGTGGAAATGCCGGTGGGCCAACCTGCGCAAGGAGGATGACCACACCATCACGGGCTATAAACTCGTGCAGGGCTGGGGCGCCGAGCGCCATGTTTATTTCGTGGCCGAGTTTTCCGAGCCGCTCGACGACTTCGGCATCATGGAGGGCGGCAAACGGGTGTGCTACGACACGAAACGTTTCCGCAGCGATTGCGAGGCGTGGGGCGAAGACCTGAAATTCTGGGTGCGTTTCGCCACGCGGCAGGAGCAGCAGGTGACCGTCCGCGTCGCCATTTCGTCGGTCGACCCGGCAGCCTGCACGAGATCGACGGCCTTACGTTCGACGAGGTGCGCAGCCGCGGCGAGCAACTGTGGGAGCGGGAGCTTTCGCGGTTCACGGTCGAGGGCCCGCAGCGGGTTAAGGAGACGTTTTACACCTCGGCGTACCGCTGTTTCCTCTCTCCGTTCCTTTTCCAGGATGCGGACGGCCGCTTCCGCGAGCACGACAAGAGTATCGGGCGCGCCGAGGGATTTACCAACTATACGACCTTTTCGTTCTGGGACACCTACCGCGCCTTCCATCCGCTGATGAACCTCGTACGGGCGGACATGAGTGCCGACGTGGCCAACTCGATGCTGGCGCACTACGACAAGAGCGTCGAGCGGATGCTGCCCGTCTGGTCGTTCTACGGCAACGAAACCTGGTGCATGATCGGGTACCATGCCGTATCGGTACTGGCCGACATGATTGTCAAGCAGGTTCCCGGCTTCGACTACGAGCGGGCTTTCGAAGCGATGAAACGCACGGCGACCAATCCTAATTACGACTGCCTGCCCGAATATACGAAACTGGGCTGGGTGCCGTTCGACAAGGAGCGCGAATCGGTTTCCAAGACCCTCGAATACGCCTACGACGACTATTGCATCGCGCAGGCAGCCCGCGCGCTCGGCAAGGAGGAGGACTACGACTATTTCCTGCGCCGCTCGCTCTCGTACCGCAACCTGATTGACCCCGAAACGAAGTTCATGCGGGGCCGAGACAGCCAGGGCCGCTGGCGCACGCCCTTTACGCCCGTCGCCTATCAGGGGCCGGGCTCGGTGCACGGCTGGGGCGATATTACGGAGGGATTCACGCTGCAATATACGTGGTACGTGCCGCACGACGTCGCGGGACATATCGACCGCGTGGGCCGCAGGCTGTACGAAACGCGCCTCGACTCGCTCTTCGTGACCGAACTGCCAGACGATATTCCGGGTGCGCATGACATACAGGGGCGTATCGGCGCCTACTGGCACGGCAACGAGCCCTGCCACAACATCGTCTATCTGTACAACTACCTCGGGCAGCCGTGGAAATGCCAGCAGTGGGTGCGCCGCATATCGGACGCCTTCTACGGCAACGAGCCAGGCTCGTTGAGCGGCAACGACGACTGCGGCCAGATGTCGGCGTGGTACCTGTTCAATACGATGGGCTTCTACCCGACGGCGCCGTCGAGCAATGTCTACAACATCGGCTCGCCGACGGTCGAAGGCGTCGAACTGCGCCTCTCCAACGGGAAGTCCATTCGCGTGACGACCGAGAACTGGAGCCCGGAGAACGTCTACATTCGCCGCATGTACGTCGATGGCCGCGTGTGGGACAAGTCGTACATCACGTACGACGACATCCGTGACGGCGTACACC
>ERZ1504395.771-NODE-771-length-9207-cov-2.683239_pt1 | contig 9207 bp, 4 predicted proteins | sample MGYA00574839_ERZ1504395 | MGnify/ENA primary metagenome ERZ1504395 (study PRJEB39906, sample SAMEA3182049) | gut metagenome | biome: human; feature: gut; material: Stool; isolation source: human stools | place: Canada | collected 2012-02-08 ... | reverse complement strand
TTACTCAACTTTGTACAAAATACCAATAAGGATCGTGACGATATTTCTCTTATTATCATCACTTCATCCGGGCAATTACCTTCACGGGCAAGAGCAACCGGATACTCTGTCCTTCTATTTACCCAATATTTTGGTAACAGCCATCGAGTCTAAGACTCCGGGTACGGTTTCCTTGCTTCCTGCATCAACATTGGAACACACGCAACCGATCACAATCGCTGATCTGACACAGTTATTACCAGGAGGTCTCACCAATAATTCAGGGGTGACAGACGCACAATATTTCTCAGTGCGGGAGGTTTCTTTAAAGAACGGGGTAAACCAATTTCATAAGAACGCAGCTATGGGTGCCCAAATATGGGTAGACGGCTCTCCTCTTCATTTCAACACCGGCATCAACGAGCCTTACGAAGGATATGATGCCCGTTTTCTATCTCTCAACCAAGTGAAAGAGGCGGAAATCATCCGGGGAATACCTTCTGCCCGGTACGGAAACTTAACAAATAGCGTATTATTACTCAAGACTCATCAAGGTAGAATGCCTCTCTCCACCAGCATACGTTACAATCCGAAACTGAAACAATATATGCTTGGAAAAGGCTTCTGTATCTCCCCACAAGGCCATACGCTCAACCTGTTAGCGGACTATACCAGCCAAGGCGATTTCCATACCGGCGGCATACGCTTGGCAAACCTTTGCCATTGGTTGCCCACAGGGAAAAAACTAGAATTAAGCCTTACTTACACCTCTCGCATAGGAAAGGAAAAGCAATTCGTCAACGAGCAGAATCATACACAAAGACAACGATTGGATCAGCGATTTTCCATACAAGGGGAATGGCAACCCGACCGACGTTGGCTCAAGAAGCTGTCTCTGAGAATAGACGGTTCCCTTCAAAAAAGCAAACAAACAAAGAGTCAGGTCAACAATGCCTCTAGCCAGCTTTATACAGACCAGAAAGAGAGCGGCGAATGGGAAGCCCATGTTTTATCCTCAAACTACATGTACACATTAGTCAATGAAAGCCGACCTTTTTATGTAGAAACCGAGATGCTGGCGTCTACCTCATTTCCGCTACGGCAGAGACGTGAAATCAGCTTAGCCGCCGGATTCTCATGGCGTGGTGAGGGCAACGAAGGGCGAGGCAGGGATTTCGATCGGCAAAGGCCTCCTTCTACATCTATCCGTCCCCGCTCATTCCGGGAAATCCCATCCTTGCATACGTTCGGTGGCTTCATTGAGGCCACATACCGGACTCCCAACCTCCATGTAGAAGCCGGATTAAGAAATCAAGGATTGAAAAGCCGGGATTATGCCTTAATCTATCAGACAGAACCTCGCCTGAATCTCTTATGGTCTCTCTGCTCCTCTCCCTCCGGCTATACATTGAGTTTAAAAGCCGGGGTCGGATGGATCAGTTTCATGCCGACATTGGAAAAACTCTACCCGGAAGCTATTTATAATGATAAGGTCTCTTTCTATTATAATGATAGCAATGAAAGTGGAAACACCCTTGGTATTCTCACGACACATGCCCCCGGAATGGAACGAAATATGAAATTAAAACCTACCGTAAATCGAAAGATAGAGGTTGGCCTTATAGGGAAGACTCCGGCCATCCGACTAGACATGACCGTTTTTTTCGAGAAACAAACGGATGGCTTTTCCTCCTCGGCGCAATATATTCCGTTCAGCTATCGGGAATATGATTATCTATCAACCGCCCAACTTCGTCCTGAATACAAAGATGGACAGGTATGGGTGAACGGTAAGGCTGTCCCTTATCAAGAGAAATATAGTTACACGCCGGTATCTGTACCAGTCAATACACTCCATAGGAAGAAACATGGGATTGAGATGGTAGCGGACCTCGGGACTTTCTCACCCTTGCGTACCTCCCTAATCGTAGACGGGATTTGGTTATATGTACGAGAAAAGAATACGGCCCTTAACGGGATCTGGCCGATCCAGTACACAGATAAAACAGAATACCCCTACGTAGGTTTTTACGACAGGCAAGGCGGACCGGGAAATGAAAGTCGTTCGGAGATCATCTCCACGAACTTCCGTTTCATCACCCGCATCCCCAGAATCGGACTGGTCACTACCCTTACGTGGCAAATGATATGGCTCTATAAATATCGTACGCTCTACAACGGTAGCACTGGCGAGAATGTATGGCCCCTATATTGGTGTGGAACAGACGGAATCATACATCCGTTCACCGAGGCACAGAAAGAGGATCCAGCCTTTGCGCCTTTACTCTCCACCACCGCACCGGAACGATTCCTACCAAACTCTTATAAACCATATGGTATGCTGAATATTCGGGTAAACAAAGCTTTCGGAGAGCACATCACGCTGGCATTCTTTGCCAACAACCTCGCCGATTTACGCCCCACTCGCTATTCAGCCAGCACGAGATCTTACCTTCAACAAAATACCCAGCCTTTTTTCGGTCTGGAATTACAAATAAAACTATGACATCATGAAAACAAGCATACTTTACATATTCCTACTGTCAGTCCTTTACGCCTGCGACTCCCACTCTCTTCTTCCACCCAAGCAGCAATTGGATCAGCAAATAGCGCAACTGAATGATTATTCTTTGTTGAGCGGTCGCTTGAACGACCAGCTATGCGAAGAGATAGAAACCCATGCCCAAGAAATAGGGAATGACTCGCTTTTGCTGGCAACCCGCCAAATCATATACACTCGCTATTGCAGATTACAGGACACGGCTCATGCGAGAATGCTACTCGACCGCATGAAACCTTATGCCATCCGCATAAAAGACAAGCACCTTCTCATGAATCACCTGCGTATGGCATTTCTTCACGCACAGACACGCCAACCCGCAGAATGCGAGCGATGGATAAACGAGGCACGAAAATATGCATATATAAATCCTCAAAACTGGTATATCACGGCGGCTAACGCTTGTCTTGAATGTGGATTATATCCCCAAGCACTCATCTATGCGGATTCAGCATTGGTGAACTTGAAATATAAAGTGATAAGCTCTCCTCACTTAGTAAAAGCTATAGCATTAAGCCGTACGGGAAAGACCGCCGAAGCGGAGGAATGGACCAAACGATGCATTACCGATATCCGCCACTTTCAGGCGAAACACCAAATACACACGATCAGCTATCTGCAATATCAACTCTTCATGGAATACGCCGTCTCTCTCCGGAAACATGGAAAAAACAAAGAGGCACTATCCGTATTGGAGGAATTAGACAGAGTCTCATTCAATAATGTCGCCACGCCTCTCTTGAGGAACAAAGACAATATCGAGGAATATAAGGTGCGTGTGGCACGTATGTTGTCCGAATGCTATTATACGACCGGAAATCAATCGGAAGCCATCCAACAGGCAAACCGGGCTGACTCCCTACAATCCCATTATGCCCAAGAGCAAATGAACATACGCAGAAAGATGATCAGCGAAAGCCTACAAAACGAACTATTATCCACCCGCTTAAAAAGTCAGAAGATGGAGGCGGAACAGGCACGGCTCATCCAGTATATCCTAACCGGAATCATTATTTTACTCATGGCTATCCTAACCGGAGGATATCTTTGGTGGAGAAATCATCGCCATCGCCTACGCCAGTTATTCGATTTATTGATAAGCCATCATGCAGCTTGGTTGCTAATACACGATCCACTTCCGCTAATCTCCCGGCCACAAATAAAGTTACCAGATCATTCAGAGGCAAACACCGAGGTCACAACAAAAGCTGATAATCTCCTATATCAACGAATCCTATCAGTTATGAAAGAGCAAAAGCCTTTCTTAAATCCTAATCTCGACCTTGTGACCCTCTCCCGTCTAGTGGGTACTAACCGAACACAACTATCCACCACCCTCAATAGGCAGACGGGAATGAACTTCAGTCGTTGGCTGGCTGAATACAGGGTACACCACCTCCTTTCGCTCGTCGCCCTACGTCCCGACAGCGACATCACCGCACTAGCCTCCGAATCAGGCTTCACCTCCCGAACCTCCTTCTTCCGGCAGTTCCGGCAAGTCACCGGACTTACGCCCAACCAATACAGAAACGTACGAAAAGAGACCGGCAAATAATCTGTTAAAGTACGTGTCTAGCCTTTGATGCAGGGGCTTTACGGCCTTTGGTGTACCAGATCGTTCGGATCAAGTTTCAATACGTTCGCATCTTTTCTCATCCCTTGATTTACCAAATGGGACTGTCTATATTTGACCTCGCAAGTCCCTCTTATGCGGGTTACTTAAGACAGTACCAATATGGAAGAAAAGCAAAAGCCATCCCTAATCGAACGCAGGCTATATGCCCGCATCTTACAAATCATGGAGGATAAGAAGCCTTATCTCGATCCACAGTTCAATTTGTGCCAGTTGGCCAACCTCGCTTGCACGAACCGTACCCGGCTATCCTCTACCTTGAACAATCAGACGGGTATGAACTTCAGTCGCTGGCTGGCTATCTATCGGGTAGAGTACCTCATACGGGAATTTTCCAAGTGCCTCACACAAGAGCCGCAGGAGTTATACAAGACGGCTGGGTTTACCTCCCGTACCTCTTTCTACCGCCAATTCAAGGAGGTGACGGGCAACACTCCCATCGAGTACTTCGCCAACCTATATTATAACAACGTAAATGATTCAACTAAATAAATAGCGATATGAGACATTTTACACTCCTACTCTTATCCGTTTTTACTGTCTATCAAGCCAAGGCGGATATATTGATCCCCTTAGACAAATATCCTACGGGGGAAAAACGTTTCAACTTACAGATCAACGGAAGTCACGATACCAGTACCCCTTGGCTCTCCACCACGTCATTTGGCGTGGATGAAGATGGGCAGATGGGAAACCCGGAGAATTGGACATCCGAACAAATCGACGAGGACAATCACTCGGTAAGTCACCGACTCATCATGAACAGTATTTCCCTGCGCCTCTCCTATCGTGTATGGGACAATCTCAGCCTGTGGGCAGGCATCGGTACCACCAACTTCACCCACGAGGAGACTTTCCGAGATGATGACGACCTAAGCAGTACCATCTTCAGCAAGAACATGGTACCCATCTACAGCGGAGGGCTAGGTTACGGCCATGCCTTCACCGACCGCTTTTTCATGTCTACCCAACCCGGCGTGCGCTATGCCAACAGCGATAACATGACCACCGAGGTGTATTACCAAGGCAAGACCATCCCCTTGCGAGACCTCAGCCTCAACCGCCGTTACCTAGAGTGGACCGTGCCCGTGGTGGCCGGATACGCACTGGGGAATTTCGTGCCCTATGCCGGCATCCTCTACAAGGACTACACGATGAAAGACCGGTACGAGTTCACCAAGACATATGCCGGCAAGGACTATACCGTTCGTATCGACGAGACTTTCCACGCCCGTCACAAGCTGTACGCTTTGGCCGGGGTGAACTATTTCCTCGCTGACAACATCTCGCTCGGAGTAAACGGGAGCTTCGGCAAGAGGCAGTCCGTACAGTTACAATTCAATATCAGTTTCTAAACCTCTTAAACAGATATATACATGAGAACGACACTCAAAGCACAAGCGATACGGCTGATCGCCGTATTTTTGCTTATCACCGCCTCTACCACCACCGTCAAGGCACAGATCAGCCAACATCCCGAACTGTATAAGGTGAAAGAATTCCACAATTACGAATCAGACGGAGGTGCCTATTACTGCTTCACCGACGCACAATACTACCAAGGGAAGCTCTACGGGGTCTACATAAATAATAACGGACCTTCAGCCGTATGCCTCACGGCTTTCGAGGTGAACGGCGAGACCCAGACAATGAAGCAATCTACCATTGGTGAAACCAATAAAAAAGAGATCCGTCTCAATGAGTTCGGCGTATACCAAGATGCCGAGATCATCGTATACCGTAATCGCTTCTATGTGCTCTGGAAGAATAATACCAATGGCCAGATATGGATCGGCGAGGGGGATATGAAAAAGGGAGAATACAAGAAAACCCGTATGCTTGATGACGGGAAAACTTACGCCAACTTCGCCGCCACCATCTACCGTGACAAGATCTGCGTCATCCTACACCGCCGCACCAACAAGAAACTGCAAGTCTACCAATACGGCGACCCCGAGCTGAACAGCGGCTGGGACTGGTGCGGCACCGTGCGCAACGCCGGACACGATAATATCGAGCTAAAAGGCTCAACAGGCATATCAATGGAATACGATCCCGACGACCACTGGGACGCCACCTCGTGGTACGGCTACGACGACACCGAGAAAAAGAACGTGGAAAAACTCATCGTAGGCCGACTCAAGAGCGGTGCATTCGAGGCATTCAGCTACAGCGGCGAATATGGCAAGGATAACACATGGCCCTCCAAGTGGGAAGAATACGCACACCACGACATAGGCCGCTCGAAGACCTTCTCACTCAAGCTCATCCAAGCTGACATCGAAGGCTATGCGGCCGACAATACCAATGGCTACAAAGCGTCCTCAAATCCCCTAATCTTCAGCTACTGTTCCTATGATGGCAAAGGGACGGGTGAACACTTCCTAAAGAAATTCTACCCCGGCAGCAACAGCTTCGCCGCCGACGCACCCATCTACACTGACCTGCCCTACGGCTACACGGCCGTAGCCACCGCAGCAGATCCTACCACTGAGACAGCTCCCGGCGGAGGACTCTACTACAAGCAATATATCTATCTACTGCGGGGTAACCAGCAACCATACCACTGGTTCAAGCACTCCTACGTCGCCTCCATCCGATCTAACGAGATCGTGGAGAGACGTAGTTCTTTCAACGACGAGAAGGCCTTATTCGGCAACAGCGAGTTACGCAATCTCGTGCGCCTCGTCGGCATCATCGAAGGACCACCTCCAACGGTAGTGGATAATAACGAGTGGTTCGGCGACCTCAGCGTAGCCTCAAGCCTTGCCTTCACCATGGGATCGGGCACCAGCAACTCCGTGAGCCGACTCTATAAAAGTGATCTAAAATGCTCCTTCGGACCGCATACGGATAAACTCACGGCAGCATTCGGCGGCGGATACTCCTTCCAGAAACAACACGAGGAAGTAACAAGCCAGTCCGAGTCCATCACCGTTACCTTCGAAGCAAACGACACAGCAGACTACCGGGCCATCGCCCTCTACTCTGTACCCATTCTGACCCGTTGCGACCTAGAATACCTCTCCCCCACCCGGAGACAGAGTGTACGAATGCCCATATTCAGCTATACTTACATGACACGACAGAGTATCAAACAAGTAGAAGTGCCTCTCGACCTAGAGCCTTTCCGCATAGACAATCCAAGCAAACTTGGAGACTGGGAGGCCCGTGAGATCCTCACCATGACCGCCAGCGAGCCAAATGTCAGCAAGTCCGTCAACTTCAGCCTCAACTCCGAACGGATCGACATGACGCTGGAAACCAGCGGCACAATCTCCGACAGTCAGACCAAAGGTGCCATCAGCCTTATGGATTTGAAATTCCCCTTCTTTCAACTGGAGAACCAAAGTTCTTGGGACCAGACCACGGCGACAACCTCGCAGGGTATCAGCGCATCCTATTCGAAGATACGACGCACGGACAAGCACGTCAGGCCGGAAGAGACAGCCGAGTCCTTCTCATCCACCCTCTATCTGCTCACTGCCGAGAAGTCGAACACGCTCCGTGACCAGTACTACCCCAAGCTACTCGAACGGAAGATTAGCTTCGGCACCGACACCTTTCCCTTCATGGTAAACAGCGACAAACCCTTCGTATTGGCGTGGGACATCAACAACATCACCTATGTACGAGGTGACGTGAGCATCACCGGAAATGAGGTGGTAACGGCCGACGAGCCCCTATCTATCCGCTTTCTCAACGGCATGCTTACGGTAGACTGCCTGCCGGGAGCCACCGTCAACGTCTACAGCATGAACGGCACGTTGGCTGGTCACCAGCAAGCGGTATCCGGAAAAGCAATCTTCAGCCTGCCCGGACACCTGTACACCGTGGAGGTCGTGACCGAACGTTACCGGAAAGTACAGAAAGTAGTGAGATAATACAGTTAGAAGCCATGAAGACAAACCTCCTCCAGAGAAAACGCCTCCTAACGGAAGAATCGAATCGCTGTTATCTATGCGATGCCCCTGTCTGCACAAAGGCATGCAAGCCCGGACTAGATCCGGGCCGCTTGCTGCGGGCCTGTAAAATGGACAACCTAGCGGGAGCTATCCTCCGGGCCTACCAGATGGAAGCCTGCAGGGATTGCGACGGGCATCCTTGCGAGAAGGCCTGCCTCCGCGGACGAACCGACCGGGCGATATCCATCACTCAAATCGTACGGCAATTGCAAGATATGCCAAACCCGACGGATAGTTCTCCCCTCACTTCGTCTCCGGACTTGGCGATCGACTTTTGCGGCATCCGCTGCGCCAATCCCTTTATACTGGCCTCCTCACCCGTAGCCCATAATTACGAGATATGCGTCCGGGCCCTCGAAGCCGGTTGGGCCGGTATCTGCTTCAAGACAATATCATTCTATCCGAGCCATGAGGTATCCCCCCGCTTCGACCAAATGGAGGTGGATGGCGTGCCTTTCATCGGATTCAAGAACATGGAACAATTGTCGGAAGCCTCTGTCGAAGAGAATTTCGATACTCTCTATCGCCTCAAGCAACGCTATCCTGACAAATTAATCATCTCCTCCATTATGGGACGGACAGACGATGAGTGGACACGGCTTGCCCAATATTCCACGCAGGCTGGGGCCGATATCATTGAGTGTAACTTCTCTTGTCCACAAATGACGCAAGAAGGGATGGGCAGCGACGTAGGACAAAGCCCGGAACTGGTACGCCGGTTCACCGCCGCCACACGCCGGGGTACCCATCTGCCGATACTAGCGAAGATGACACCGAATATCGGGCAGATGACACCCGTGGCGCTCGCCGCCCACGAAGGAGGAGCCACCGGGATAGCCGCCATCAACACCATCAAATGTATCACCCGTATCGATGAGAAAGCACTTACGGCCCGGCCCGTTGTCTGCGGACTGAGCAGCGTGTCCGGCTATTCGGGGAAAGCCGTGCGCCCTATCGCTCTCCGGTTCATACATGAGCTGGCGAGCGATCCTTCTGCCGGCAAGATGCCTATCAGCGGGATAGGCGGTATAGAGACTTGGCGGGATGCCCTCGATTTCCTGCTACTAGGC
>ERZ1504395.732-NODE-732-length-9755-cov-4.216598_pt1 | contig 9755 bp, 9 predicted proteins | sample MGYA00574839_ERZ1504395 | MGnify/ENA primary metagenome ERZ1504395 (study PRJEB39906, sample SAMEA3182049) | gut metagenome | biome: human; feature: gut; material: Stool; isolation source: human stools | place: Canada | collected 2012-02-08 ... | reverse complement strand
CAGTCTATAAAGTAAAAGAAGGCAAGTACCTGGAACGCCACCTGCAATACAACTACACACATGATGAAAAAGGACGTGTATCCGCCAAGGAAATTCTGAAATGGAACCAAGACAACAGTCGCTTTGAAAAGCAGTATTGCCTTAACTTCAGCTACACCGACAACGAAGTAAACGTGGAATATGTAGCATGGAACAGCAAAGCCGGCGATTACACAAATGTGAAAGCTAAAGCCGTTTATCAGACGAATGAAAATGGCATGAACTACATGGCTTATAGCTGGAATGAAAAGGAAAACTCCTGGAATCTGGTGACAAAACACAACGCCACCCACTGGAGCAGTGTCCTGCTGGCAAACAAGTAACTTTCCTCTAACAATAAACACCCTCTTTTAAATTCCTAAAGAAATGCGGCTACCGGAAAAGCAATCCTCCGATAGCCGCATTCTTTGATTTACCCAATATACAATTCAGAGGGAATCTGTTTAAAATCCACAAACGGGTTCTCTACCGGATTGGTTTTCAACAAGAAAGGAACGATACCATCCGAAGGAAGCGCTTTGCGCGGAAGAGCCGATTGCTTATCGAATTTATAAGTAGCACACCAGGCATCGGCATCACCGGATACGCTTTTGCCGATACGGAAGCAAAACTCACTCTGACTATCGCGCAACGTATTAATCAGTTTACGGCAATCATCCGGCACAGTAGGACTATCTGACAATTCGCTGATCTTTTCTGCCATTTGCGATAACCATTCCACATCGTGAATGTGCTTCTTGTCGAGGGCAAAAACAAACACTGCCGGATAGTAATCGTTGTCTCCCGGTCTCCACAAAGCACTGTTGGCCTGCACCACTGCTGCATATATAACGGGAGACTCCGTATATTTCTTCTTCCAGCGATCCTTGAACAACTAGGGAGCATTGCCTGCCACTGCCCTGAAGAAGGGAGTTTCCATGTCCCGGGGTGTTTGCAGATAAGGTTTCAGTCTATCCAAGCGAGTAGGATTATCGAAAGCCTCCTCTTCTTCGTCATCATCTTCCGGCACGGGCGGTCTGTTACGCAGTCCGCTCACGTCACACCCTTGCGCTTCCAGCTTCGCAATATCTTCTTCTGTCAGGTTATTCTCCCAGTCTTTGCCGGGGTTCACAAAAAATGCCATAATAATTTTAGTTTAAGAGTTAATATTCTGTCAAATAGTTAATATAATAATACATATTAGTTAAGCCTCTAAGGAAGGTGTAACAAAAGTAGGAAGATACCCATGAACGGGAAAACAAATAGGGGGGATAAATAAAGAGGGAATTTTATCCCGTAAGAGTATGTTTATCAAGATGTTATTACCCAGTAAAAGTAAGAAGAAAAGGGGACATTTTCAATTTACCAAAGAAACAGCAGATGTTTTAAAGGAAGAAAACAAAGAATTCCTATCTTAATCATTCAAAGTTCCTGATTTCACAATAGTCTGAAGATTAAGATTATTACAAGTAATCCATTGGCGGAATTAGTTCCTTTTTGTAGGGTTATGAGTTAAATGATAATTCCAATATTAAGTAAATAGAGTATCTCAATTCCCCTCATCCATCGGAGGAGGGGTGCCCAGAGGGCGGGGTGGTAGGTAAAGCAAGAAATGCCTATGAATCATATACCTAAGGACTTCTTTTCTTACCTACCACCTCCCCCTTCAGGTACTCCTCCTCCGGGGAGGAGGAGAATTGAGATAGTATTGCTCATCATTTGATTCATTACTTTCCGTAAATAAATCAATTCCACCAACAGGTTACAAATAAGGTATCTCCATAGTCTATATCTATAGAGTATCCATTGGTGAAATCAAGATAGAACCTGCATATGAGAATACTATAAATAAGAAGAGTGATAAGCCGCTGTAAATAAGACCAGTGCCTACTTCTTCAATAAGACATTATTAATCAGATATTGTTCTATTATGGAGAAACATAAGCTCCACTTTATCGGAACATTTGTCTCCTTATTGTGAAACAAGAGTTTCTTCTCTGAGAAACCTTTGTTTCTTACCTAAGGAACTTTTATTTCTTAACCAAGAAACTTTTGTTCCACAGGCAAGGCACTTTTGTTCCAAGAGAAAGAAACAAAATGGAACAAGTAGAGGCGTGACAAAGCACCACTGTCTCCCTCCTCAACCACAAGGAAAGGCATAATCTTACGGCTATACCTCTCGCTTGACAACAGGCTTATTTGTAGAATTCCACCATCGGATTAAGAAACTCTTTTTATTAACCTAACGATAACATTACGATAACATTCATCCTCATGCCCCTGCCCTATCTTTGCAACATCAAAAGTAACGAAATATATAACTTAAAAAATAAAATCATTATGAAAGCTCTAGTATTATCAGTAGTATTCGCATTGACATCAGTAGTAAACGCAGTAAGTGGTAACAACGTAAAAGACTTCGCTTACAACAGTGAGAAACAGGAAAGCGGTGTAGAAACCCAGACAGTCTATAAAGTAAAAGAAGGCAAGTACCTGGAACGCCACCTGCAATACAACTATACACATGATGAAAAAGGACGTGTATCCGCCAAGGAAATCCTGAAATGGAACCAGGACAACAGCCGATTTGAAAAGCTGTATTGCCTCAACTTCAGCTACACCGACAACGAAGTAAACGTGGAATATGTAGCATGGGACAGCAAAGCCGGTGACTACACAAATGTAAAAGCCAAAGCCGTTTACCAGATGAACGAGAACGGCATGAACTACATGGCTTACAACTGGAATGAGAAAGATAACTCCTGGAATCTGGTAACAGAGCACAATGCAACAAATTGGAACAGCGCTTTGCTGGCAAACAGATAATTACTCTAACAAGAATTCTCTCTTACAGTTTCCAATGAAAAACGCGGTTGCCGAAAGATAATCTTTCAGACAGCCGCGTTTGCAATTATCACTTAAAGTCAGTCTTCGTGTTTAGAATATTCAGAGGGTAATTAATTATGTAATTAGTTTAGCCTTAGTTCATCCGTCACCTGGCAGGCAAGGTTTATGTCATTGTATATCTCTTCAAGCAGATACTCATTGTCCAGTGCCTGTTTGCGAAGACAGAGGAAGCCGTCGGGCATCATTCCCGCATAGTAAAAAGTATCTTTGCTGAAAGAGAACATCATATCGTGCCCGAATGTTTCGCGCAGACGGGTAATCTGACGCATGATTGCCGGTGTAAGTATCATACGGGCGGTTACTTCGTCATCGGCATAAACCACGAAATACTTCTCGAAATCCGGGTCTTCCAGATGAACGAAACGGGCATTATAGCGTTTCTTCAAGCCCTGGATATTCTTTGCCAGATAGCCGACCTTTTGTTCCAGATGGTCGGGCAGGATAATCGTGCTACCTTTAAAACTACGTTCCAGACGACACCAGCCAAACATTCCGCGGAAGTTATGCGCACTGCTTTCATACCTGGAGGCAAACAGCGGACGGAGCACATAGCGGTAAAGCATCACGAAATAGCCCGCTACAGAGTTGAGCTCCAACTTATTCATCAGCCCATAGGAAACCCCTATATCGGCTATATAAAGGGTACGATCCCCTCGCGGCACTTCCAGATAAGCATAGGTGGTAGCCGCCAATGCCGGATCGGAAAAAGAAGAATTAAAGAGCTTGCTACCGGATAATATACGCTGGTCCAGTTGCGAAGAGAAGGAGAAAAGAACGGATGGAAACATAGCAGACATAATGCTGCGCATGATATCATTTTCCTGCCTTTGGAATTTCATAAGAGAGCGGCTGAATGCGAAGTTCAGCACAATAAATCCCATAAAAACCGGGAAAATGTATTGCGTAACCACACTGTAGTTCTCTAATCCGATGTATCCAACAAGATAGCCCCCAAACAGGACGAACATCATCCAGCAAAAGACAAAGAGATAGACTATGATGCTCAGAATACGAACGATCTTTTGCCAGAAATATACACGGGAAAGTTCGGTACGAAGCCTTTCGGAAAGGCTTCTGAAGTCAATTGATTCCATATTACATCTACTTTAAAAGTGCACTGACATCCACATTCCGCTGTTCCTGTTCGGAAATATCAATCAGTTCTTCCTGATGATGATTCTGCCGGCCTGCCACGATGGAAGAGGGAAACATCTCAATGGAGTTATTATAGTCGGTGACCGCAGCATTATAGGTGCGGCGTATGGCTTGCAGTTGCAATTCCATATCTTCAATGCTCCTTTGCAGCCGGGTGAACTGCTCGCTTGCCTTCAGTTCCGGGTAATCTTCTACGGATAATTGAAGTTTGGAGATTAAAGAAGAAAGCTCATTACCGGTTTTTATCTGTTCACTCTCCTGTGAAGGCTGAAAAGTTCGTGAACGAAGTTCTGCGATACGGGTTAGCGTCTCATTTTCATGTCCCATATAGGACTTTACGGCAGCTACCAAATTCGGTATCATATCGTTCCGCTGCTTCAATGCCACGCAAATGCCGCTACGGCATTGCTTTACCCGATTCCGCTTTGCTATCAGATTATTGGCAGTCCAGATATACCAAAGTACCAATAAGATGATAAGGGCTATTCCGATATAAAGAAGTATTCCCTGGTTTTCCATAATTTTACTTTCTGATATAGATTAATAATAGTTGTATCGTATCTACTTACGAGAACGGAACAAAAATAAGAAGATAGACATAAAACAGGAAAGAAACAGGGGGGACAAATAGAGAGTCTCATTTTTATTATAAATCTATGTTTTTCAACTGATTATTATCATTAAGCAGAGAAGAAGCAAGGGGATATTTTCAATTATAAGGGGAATAGTTCAATAGAATAACAGACAAAACTAAGGATAATGAGCTAATTCATGCTGAAATAGTAATGAATCAAATGATGAGCAATACTATCTCAATTCTCCTCCTCCCCGGAGGAGGAGTACCTGAAGGGGGAGGTGGTAGGTAAGAAAAGAAGTCCTTAGGTATATGATTCATAGGCATTTCTTGCTTTACCTACCACCCCGCCCTCTGGGCACCCCTCCTCCGATGGATGAGGGGAATTGAGATACTCGATTTATATTGGAATACCCATTTACCTCATAATCATACAGAAAGGATTTGCCAGCAAGTTTTATTAGCTCTTTATACCTTACTAAACTTGCATACCGACTTATGATCGTTAACCTAAAGATAACATTGCGATAACATTCCTTCTCTCCCTGCCGCCTTACCTTTGCAACATCGAAATAACCCCAATGTATCACTTAAATAATAAACAAGTCATGAAGAAATTTCAGAAAATAGGAATCGAATTAGCAAAAGGTATTGCAATCGTTTTGGCAGCTTACGTATTAATGACCACAGTCAATCCTGCGTACACAGGACTCAAACACGCCATTGCAAATATATTCTTCAATTAATAAAAAGAACGAATGATGAAAGCGGATATCTCAATTGTACAAAGCAAGAAAGGAACCGAAATCATGGTTTCGGGAAATAAGATCAACAAGTATGGCATACTGGCTGCAATCCTTTTTACAGTACCCATACTGCTCTTATTCCGGTGGATACATGGAGAAGATATGGCTCATGTATCATTGCTGATATTCTGGTCGTGTGCCCTGGCAGGCTTTGGAGTAAATCTATTGCTTCATGCACTATTCTTCGGAATCTTTTCGCCCAAAGGTTTCCGGTCCATCTCTTTTGTAAAGCATAAGGGAGGCATACGTTTCTGCCACTGCAACGAACCCATCAGAATGTGGCAATATCGCACAACCTGCTTCTTACCTATTCTGTTGTTAGGCATCCTTCCGCTTTTGTACGGCATGGCAACAGGGAATTATTATTTCACATTATTCGGAACATTCTTACTTATCGGTAGCATAGACGACCTCTGCATCCTTTGGAAACTGCGTTCATTCAGCAAAGATGCATTTATCAACGACTGTTCACAGGAGTTGCGATTCCACATATGGTAAAGTCAGGATCGTGCCGGAAAATAAAGAGTAAACTCACTGAAACGGCCTTCTTCACTCTCCACCTCTACCCTGCCCTCATGTGCCAGCATCACTTGCTGCACATAGTTCAAACCTAAGCCAAAACCTGTGGCTCCCCCTTTACTGCTGCGTGCTGCCGCCGCAGAGCGTTCAAAGCGATTGAAGATACGCGACTGGTCTTTCAAGGAGATACCCAACCCGTTATCGCATACCTTAATTTTGCAAACTCCCCTTTCCGACTCACAGATAATGTCTATCTTCACCTCTTCACGAGAATACTTGATCGCATTGTCCAATAAGTTTCCCAGCACTTCACGCAGGCAGAAAGCATCCGCATAGACCGTCTCACAACGATGATAAACCGTATTGAATTCCACCCTCTTACCGGCTTTCAGAGAAATCTTCGCAACCAGATCATCAATCAACGGACGCAGGGAAACATCTTCCTTATGCAACTCCAAATGCCCTTCATCCAATTGTGTAAGCATCAATACCCTGTTCGATAAAGCCAGCAGATGCTCGCTCTCTTCCGTCATCACCAGGCGGTATTTCTCTTCTTTTTCAGGTTTACCCGCCAGTTTTCCCCCTGCCAGCACATGTGCCGCCATCAATATGGAGTTCAACGGAGACTTCATATCATGAATCATGGCGTAAGTAAAGTCTTTCTGGAACTGCTCCAGACGATGTTGCATCCGAAGCACCTTCACCTGGCCGAAGATACAATCGAGCATTACCAGGAATGTAATCCACAGGGGAAGCAAAAGATACCAGATAGAAGTCGCCACATGACGATAAGGGTTCTTCACAACTCCCTGCACGCAAAGCGTACTATCTTCTTTCAAAGGAATAAACTGAGAAGTATAATCACCATACTTCCTGGAAGCGTATCCAACCTCTGTAACCGTACTATCCGAAGAATGGAGAAACTGACGAATACCACTACGTGACTTTATGCCCAACCGGCTTAAGCGTTCCGCAAAAGCTGAATCCAGATATAGAGAAGATAAGGGCATTTCTATGCTACTTTCATTGATCTCACGTTGCATAATCAAGGCTGCACGAAGACGATAATTCTGATCAATCGTATTATAGGTATGTACCACAAACAGACGGTTTATGCTATACTCAGCCTCCTTTCCTTGTAAAAATTTCTGTTGTTCCTTGGCAAAAGGAGCTTCCTCTGGCAATTTCTGTTCTACGGACTTTTTTCCTCCTTTAGTCTGTGAAAGGAACAACGGATAACGTTCCACCACCTCATCATAGAAAGCCGCTTCAAAGCAATCATTCACCTGATAAGCAGTCTCACGGGCAGCTGTGCGATACAAATAAGCAAACCAGGCTACCATCAACAAACAACTTGCCAACAGGCTGACTATGAAGAATACCTTAAACGAATGTTGTTTACGGGCCTGGCGTTTCCACTCCTCTTCTTTAGCCATGGAAAGTGTTTGCTCCGTCATATCCAGAATCTGCCTGCTCGATGTTTCTATGGCCTCCCACTGTTGTTCGGGAATCTGCCTGCGTACCTTACCTATCGGCAACCTCATTTTCTCCGCCAGAGCATAGAAAGCAGAGCGCTGTTCCTCAATCCCCCGGCGCTGGTTGATGATATACTTCATCTGCTGTGCCCAACTGTAAATAAGGAAAGCAGTCAATAACAGAGTAGGAAGGAACAGGAAAAACACATCCTTCACAAGTGGAAGGAAAGGAGAAATGATGGTAGCTTCTATCGCTTTACCCTTACTTTCATTCAGCCATGCCTGCTCCGAGATAACCGTTTTGAAACGCCTGTAAGCGGAATATTTACTGTGATCTTCTACCGAATCAATCCATACGGTCCTATCGATATTCTTCCATTTCAGCTTCTTTTCCAATACCTTCTCCATCTCATCCAGCGGTATCTCCACATGATAAACATCTTCCAGAAAAGAGGCTACTTGCTGATATCCCAAAAATACCATTTCATCGTAAGGCATCTTTTCATCCCTGCGGATGTACGAATAGAATGGTACGGTATAATCAGGAAAAGGCAGGTTATTCACCCGGTTATCTACCGTTTCTATAAAAGCTTGCCGGAAACATTCGTTCAGTGTACGCTTCGCCTCATTTTTATAGCTGTCATAAGCATATATCATGCCTCCCAATTGTATTACCACAACGAGAAACAATCCTATAATAGAGAGGATATAGAGTGAGCGAAGCTTCATCTTGCTATTGTTTGGGGGACAAATATAACGTTTTCAGCATCCATTTCCATACAGGAAGAACATGAATCGTATATTCACTCACATTTATTTCTTCCTCTTCTTCAAGAGTCAGAATAAATAATTCACGGCAGCCTGTAGTTTGAGCAGCCTCCAAAAGACCGTCTATCTCCCGTTGACGAGTATCTTCGTCGTGCAAAGTATAAGTCACTTGAATCAACTGATTCACTTCTTCATGGTTAGTAATTACAAAATCACACTCCTTCTTACCTTTATAATAATGCAAACCTTCCTGTATTTGCAAATTCCGGCGTAAATGAAGATAAACGGCATTCTCAAGTAATTTACCATTATCTTCACTTAGAGGATTAAGCAACACGGAACGTAAACCGTTGTCAATACAATAGTATTTCTTATCTCTACTACTCTCTTTTACGACCGAAGGCTCATACTTCGTTAATGAAAAAAACAAATAGATAGATTCTGTTTGTACAATTACATCATACAGGGTATTCTTTCCGATACTAACCCCCTGTGACTTCAACTCATTATAAATACGATTGATAGAGGTCGGTTTCGTCAAATTACTCATTACTCTCTTAATGAAGTAACGGACAGGTTCCGAATTCTTTATTTCATATCTTTCCACCAAATCCTTATAGAGCATTACGAAGAAATATTCCTGCAGAATACGGTCTTTCAACATAGGAATAGCAAGACTGACTTCGGGAAAACCACCTTGATGCAGGTACACTTTAAATGCATTTACAATGCGTGCCTTATATTCAGGTACATAATAATTGGTATCCACGCCTACAAATGAGCAATACTCCCGAAATGAAAGAGGAAACTCTTCGTACTGCAATGTACGCCCCCGCAAGGAAGTGGCAAGTTCCGACGAAAGCATATTTGAATTACTGCCTGTAATAAAGATGTGTCTACACTCCTGTTCATACACCCTATGCACAAATGGTTGCCAATCTTCCGCCATTTGTATTTCATCAAAGAACATATATACATCCTTCAAGGAAATATCAGGATATAGTTCCCGATAAGCCTGCAATATTTCATCGAAATTTTCAGCATCAAACTGCAAACGCTCATCATCGAAATTCAGAAAAAGTATTTGTTCCTTCCGGATGCCTTTCTCCGAAATCAATTGATTGATTACCAATAAGAATAAAGAAGATTTGCCACAACGTCTCACACCCGGAACCGTAATAATTTTGTTACTATCTACAGGTAGCATCAATTCACGGGGATATACTTCCACGGGTAAGCCCGCCTGGAAACCTGCAATCAACTGTTTTAGTAATTCCTTCTTCTTCATAAAGATAATATATTGAAATTATTTCTTTCTTGAAAAGACAAAAATAGAAAAAACTTTCTTTTTGAAAAAGAAATAGTAGACAAATCAACGGATTTTCTTTGTTAACCTAAAGATAACATTGTAATAACATTCTTCCATGAGCCTCTGCCTTACCTTTGCAATATCGAAAAAAACAAAAATGTATAACTAAAAAAATAACACCATTATGAAAACTTTAGTATTATCAGTAGTATTTGCAGTAACTT
>ERZ1504395.724-NODE-724-length-9914-cov-4.191094_pt1 | contig 9914 bp, 6 predicted proteins | sample MGYA00574839_ERZ1504395 | MGnify/ENA primary metagenome ERZ1504395 (study PRJEB39906, sample SAMEA3182049) | gut metagenome | biome: human; feature: gut; material: Stool; isolation source: human stools | place: Canada | collected 2012-02-08 ... | reverse complement strand
GCACTACGTACCACCTCCCCTATATTTTGCGTTGCAAAACACAGGGGAGGAGTGTATGAAAGCTCTACAATACCGCAGGGTATAGGTGAAGGAATTAAGGGGCATTCTCCATTTGGGGTAGAAAGATAGATTTTACACTTCTCCCCAGCCATGCCCCGTAGCATTACGGGAGTCTTTATGTAAACAATAGGGTAAGACACCGAAAGCACTACGGTTCAGTTCCTGAGGAAAGAAGGAGAAAATGCTGTCATAGGATCGTTAGTAGAGTTTAATACATTCGTCATAAAGGCATTAACACTTCTCCCCTGTGTTGCGGAGCAATATAGGGGAGACACCTCAGAAACTGTTGTTTCTGAGGAGAGGGGTTGAATAAAAACGGGAAAAAGGGATTCCGTCTTTATCGGGCATGAAGCCCGATTCATCACTGCACCAACCGAAGCGTATAATTCAATCCGCTCTGCGGCTTCTCAAATTTATCGTTCAACAAAGTAAGACTTGTACCCTCTTTTGACACAAGGAAATTAAAAACAGTACCATCGTCGGCAACCAGTTGCCACACCACGGCATCCTTGTCATCGGCCGAACCGCGTTGAGTGAACCGCCTACCGGTATAAGTCACGGTCTCGTCCTTCCCGTTTTCAGCCTCCAAATAAGTCATCGCAAGCACGAATGTCCCGTCCCCGCTATACTCGCGATTACGTACCGTCAGAGTGTAACGTATACCCGGAGTATCGGCTGCCGGCAGTACCCCCTCATAAGTCCGCTCCTGCCAATCGCCCAACGACGAGTCGGCAGCTGCACTATCTTCCCGATATATGACCTCACCCCGCTGTTCGATCGTCCATAAACCATTTATGAAACGCACATTCTTCGTATCGTCGTCCTCCACATTCCAAGCAAAACCGCCCGAAGGCAACGTCCGCCGCTCCAAAATCTCACTCGGTTGCCTGTCGGAGAAAAACAATTCCACTTGGGACGAATCGGGAGAAAAGACGATATAGACCGAACGGTTATCCCCTCGAACCGACTCCGTGCGGATACCCTTCTCGAACACCCGTATACAATCCTGCAACACCTCACTCCACACATATCCGGCAGAGCCTATGCAACCATACTCGTCTCGGTCGCCACCGAGTAACGCTCTTTGCGGATAAGACACCATTTTCAAAGCCCCCATTCCCTTTTCATACCTTCCCCGGTAAGTAATCTCGGCCGTATCGCCCAGCAGCAATCCGTCGCCCCCGCTTTTATCGGTATCGACCGTACTGAACGACAACGTGTCATTGTCGTCGGTGACAATAGTAACCGTATTCATGGTAGCATCACATACAATTCCCCTAGCTTCACCGTAATCCGACTTGGACGAACAACCGCACAATAATCCCACGATTGCAAAAGACAATAATAATGTTCTCATATCTTCAAAATTTAATTTTCTTTATTCGATTTCCTACCTCAAAACCCGACAAGGGAAAAATAGAAACAAGACAGCCCCATTCCTATTTCTCACATCGAGTCATATCCTATATTCGAAAAATCAAATATACACAAATATCTTCCATTCCATACAAACCGGGACATTAAAATCCCCATCTATCCAAAAAGAACAGCTCCCTGCCCGTTTTAGTTTAATAGATGTTCAAGCTCCCACCGCCCCAAAAGATATATATTGAAGGGTTAAGATATTCGTTAAAAGTATTTCCCCTCCTCCTCTGCCGTGTCCCGTAGCCTTACGGGGTGTTTTGCTATGCAAAATATAGGGGAGGTGGCACGCAGTGACGGAGGAGTTAAGATATTAGTTAATTGATTTCAAGAAGCGATATTGAATACCTTTAATCTTTCTTCCCCGTGTTGCGAAGCAATATAAGAAAACTACCGAAGAAACAAAGGGGAGAGTATATAAAAGAAGAAGCCCCACTAATTATCGACTGATCCATTTTCTACCACCGCAACAAACCAGTTCCTCTTACAAAAAAGCCGTTGCAAGTTTTTTGCAACGGCTTTTTTGCGGAGTAAGGGGGATTCGAACCCCCGATACGCTTTTGACGTATACACGCTTTCCAGGCGTGCCTCTTCAACCACTCGAGCATCACTCCCTCGGGTCGATCCCGTAAAAACGGTGGCAAATATAATACATTTTTCGGGTTCGACGAAAGTTTTTACAAAAATAGTATCTCATTTTTACGACAGCCGCCCGAATTACCCCTTGATAATATTTACAGAAAGTACCTTATCGTCCACATGAACATACAATGTGTACACCCCCGGCATTAACCCCGACATAGGAACCAGCACAGAATACTCTCCCTCATCTTCCTCACGACTCGGTGTCCGTCTCAGACAAATTCCCGCGCTACTGTGCAAAGTGAACCACACCGAAGCCGAACGAGTAAGTTTATATTTTATCGTCAAGTCACTTTCCACCGGATTGGGCAGATACTCCGCCTCGGTAAAAACACTCTCGATCGGTAGGATCTCCTCCTCAATCGATTCATCGTCGGCACTACGGTCACTCTCCCCACTCAGATAATCGGGCGGATAGTAAAACGATACAGCCGAGAGTATCGTATCGGCCTGTGTACCATGCAGCGTGGAAGTCTCGCTCTCGAACACCGGATAACGATTCTGCGGCACATACCAAGCATACGTATCCACACTCACCGACAAGCTGTCTTCACATATCCTCACATATCGGCGGGCGGTATGTACCCGCAGGGCGTTTCCGAAAGTCTCTCCCGGTAACCTCAATTCACCTTCGGCATCGGCTGTGACAGTCGTCGTTCCCCCGACGAAAAGAGGAATACGCTGACCATACCGTCCTGCTCCTTCGAAACGACTCGTCAGAGAATCGCCATAAGCGAAAGGATAACGCAACAAAAGTTCGGGACGAGCATAATCGATATAGAAAGTCGCATTCTCATGTCCCACACACCACAGGCTATCACTTCCTTGTCGGTAATAATAACGGTTACGCCCCTCGCGACCACAAAGAATATCCATATGGGAACTGTCCGGAATAAAATATTCCACGGGAAGTTCCTCCGAAAGGATTTGCATTCCTCGGAAGTCCCACCGGCATTTCGTTCCGGCTCTGCCCGGTTCTTGGTACTCGACCAGCATTTTGACGAATGCCTCCCCAGCTTCCAGCCGGTTGCTGTCGGCAGTCAATTCTATTGCCGACAAAACTTGTACAGCTGCAATACCAGCTGTAAATAATAAAACACGTATATTCATAACATTTCTCTTTATCCGTTTCATCGCTCTATTCATTCCGATAATGATACTTATACAATGTCGTAGTCTTCTCCCCCTCTTTCACACGCACCAATCGCCCCACATCATCATACTCATAATAAGTCGTATGCCCCCGAGGATCGGTCGAAGAGGTAATTCCCACCAGCGGCTCATACGTATAAACGGTTACTTGTGCCGACGGCAGTTCCGTACGCAATCGGGCCAGTAACATTCCGTCTGGAATTTCAGCCGCAGCGAAAGCCTCGGCATCCCCTATGATGCTCTCTACTTGCTCCCAAGAGGCATTCCTAATTTCCGCCACCGGGTATTGATAACTATATCCCCACAAATAAATGGTAGTTAAATCATCGCTCGTTATACACAATGGATTTCCATGAGAATCGTATCTACTGTATTTCGACTTCAAATAAAATGGATTGCTCTCAAACGATATCATAAACTCACTCGGCTTAAACACTTTCGGATAAAATTGCTTATAACTTAACTTTTGAGTGGACAACAATACATTCTCGAATTTTTTCTTGTATTCCTGCCGTTCTATGATAGGAGAGACTATGTTATTTTTTATCATTCCCTTATATGGGTCTTCATTTTTATAAGCATCGGAAAAGGCATATTCATTCTTTATCTCCAACATTTCACCATCACTGGTCGTTTGAACAATACTAATCGGCTTTAAATAAATAGAATCATATGCATAACTTTCATTCTTTACAAAATTACCGTTATCTGTCCACAACGAGTCTATCGTTTCCGATAAAACGGGAGTAGAGGTATCTATCAAATATCGATCTTGAAGGAAAAACGGAAAACTCCTCGAATGTTCAAAACGTCCATAAATAAGATCCAAACGCTCGAATAAATCAGGAGTCAGAATTAAATCGTCTAAATCGGTTGTACTTAAAGAACCTATACGGACAAAAGACGGTGGATAAAACGTTGTTTTTGTTACGCTTAAATTTCTCAATTTGGTGCGACTTAATAATTCATATTCATTTCTTATTATCCTTTCTGACACCCAATTTCCTATTTCGTCCCGTCTTTGAACCAACGTCTCTATCAAATTCCCCGATTTCCATCTTCTCCATGTATGCAACCGGGGAAAAGTCAAATCATTATTAGGCCGAGACCTAGTATACAAGTTTCGGTGTTCTTCAAATCGATATACATTCCTACCGATATTTTGTTCGTTCGTACCGATATATTCTATAACTTCGGGATATCTGATTTGGTTTCCTGTTCCCAAAGTTAAAGCTCCGTTCATATCAGATGAATAGAATCTCTTTCTAAATGAAAATTCGTGATAGCGAATAAACCCTTGATTTTCTGTCCTCATTTGAAAAAGAATGCCATCTGCCTCATGAATATAATTTTCTGCACTATCGGGCATCAATTCCAATACACCCGGAGAGTATTCATAACTTCTGCTAGTTTTATTTCCTTTTCCATCATCATTGATAATTCGATGAATCCGTAATCCTCCTCCCGGTTTATCTTCCCCATAACGATTCAACTGATATTCAAATTCCGAAAATCCACCGGTAGGATAAACTATTTTTTCTAAAATGTATGCTTGGGCAAAATATTCAGAAGGAGTTCTATCGCAGGACCCGATGGCATAATTATATAACAGACCTTTTTCCAACACACCCCATGCTCCATTTTTTACTTGGTTCCGTTTAAATGTCAAATAAAAATTAGGAACCAAAGACGTATTGTCGTTACAACCATTATAATATCCCCAATAATCCAATGCATTGGTATGTTCCACTTGGGGAAATCGTACATCATTATATTCAAACAAATATCGAGAATCGCACACTCGTCGAGAATCTAAAAACTCAACAGAATTTAATGCATTCCACCGCCCCGATTCGTCAAAAGCGGTTGTGTTGAAACGAACACTTCTTAATAACTCGTTTCTATTATCGAAAATATCTATACTCGAAACTCGCTCTCCTCCATCTATCGAATTAAATACAATTTTCCCCAATGGAAAAATAATCTCCGATATTGTTTTTATATTATACAATAACTCTCTATATCCGTTATATACCAAACATTCTATACTAGACCCAGCATAACTATCTCCAAAATAAGTATGCGTTCCCTGCACATCTTCTATAATCTCATCTCCCTGACGACCATCTTTTATTTCCACAAAATGATTGGGAACCCAAATTTTATACGTAAAACTCCCATTTCGCGATGCATCTCTGTATTTAAAAACAATACTATCTTTTCCGTGGCTCGGCTTTATTCCGGTCAAAAGCCAACTCGACTCGAAATTGCTACCCGTATATTCCACAGCCTTCGATTGCCCGTCTAAGGATTTACCAAATCTATATTGAACTCCTTTATCGTCATAAATATCGATCTTTTGAATAAGATGACCGGCCCACTCGGGTTCTATTTTTAACGAATTATGCGGAAATTTAATTACTTCGTCAAATCTGCCCACAACAAATTTCCCGACGTTATCATTAAACCGATAGGAAAAAATATCATATTCCGAGTCAAGTACCGTATTCACCAACTGCCCGCAAGCCAATCGTTGTAATATTTTGAAATCCTCTTCATCTGTTTCTGTAAGATAGCCCGCCTCCAAAGAATCTACATTAAACATAGGAACCCGCTTGTCTGGTTTCCCCATAATTGTTCGTGACACCAATCCTCCCACATCTATAATCCACCCCGTAGCGACATTCGACAACTGAGTTTCATAAAATTTCACACCTGCATGATGGTATCGCAATGTTATCGGCACCTCTATTCCCTCCATCTTTACAGTATACAATGGTATGGATATATCAGCAATTCCTGTATTATAATTAACCGGATAATCTCCATAAATATGAAATGCGGCAGCCCTCGGAGATGGAGGAATAATGGGTCTATCCTCCGGCAAACTTTGTTGATTTTGGCCGATTATACAGAAAAATGGGAATACGACTAGCACAATTATAATCCTAATATTTTTCATATTCAATTATACTAAATTGTGATTATACACTTCTACATGTTATCCTTTAATATCAGGCTTCCGCAAAGACGCTTCGCCCTCGGTGATCGATCCTTGTTCCTCTATTATTCGCTTTCGCAGTTTTCCTTTTTAGGCCTGTAATAACACGACATTTCTCTTTTCCTATAATCATCTTCTTGCTTTGAAACTGGTTTTCATCTGATTTTTTAATTGTAAGGGGTGTCTAATTTTACTGTTCAGATAGTTTTCTAATATTGTATGCCCATATTTAAATCAATAGATATAGTTTTTGGTCATAAATGAACGAAATTTACCAAAACGTCCGTTGTTGTCCTTTATTACAAAATAAGGCAATCGTCCGAATGTGGAATTCATATCGTTTGAACTTTCAATAATAAGTGACAATAATACCGAAATACAAAACTGAACTAACAACAATAATGCGATTTCATATTTGCGATTTACCACTTTTCGTAAAACAAAAAACAATAAAAATAGAATACCAATAGAAAGATTGTGCCGACAGAAAAACTCTCATTCGATAGTTTTTCTTTTTATTCTTTTGAATAACCAGAAAATTGCGAAAATCGTATTTATTGCTATTCCAAAATATATTATAAAATACTGTTCTTTTGATAAACAAGGGGGACAGTCTATATTATCTAAACAGGGTTCACACATTGGTTGATAGTATCTGAATAACAGAAACAAGATCAAATCAATTAAAAAAAGTTTGAACAAATGACTTTAAAAAAATCTAATTCTTGGGGAGGTTTGTGTTGATTTCATATTTAAATTCCTTTCCTTTGTTTTTAGGGTTTTGTATCCATTTATCGTATGCTTTTATAGCCTCTTTAAGAATACCGTCTATATTCCTTTGTTCAACTTTTCTTGTTCGAGATTTCGGAAATTATTAAAAAATGAGTTTATTTATTGTTTTTGAGTATCCTGATATCACCGTATATGTTATTGATCAATAACATATACGGTGATTAGCCCCGATTGCTCATCTTGTGTAATCTCTGAAATCTGAATACTTTTTTTTCTTAATCGGAGAACACTCATTACATCTTCCTTTGTTTTTACTTCCTTATTATTATATATATATAACACTTTCATTTTGCCCAATTCACAATTTAAATTTGTAACATGATCCATAATATATTTATTCACAAAGAGAAAACCGTCTTTCGCCTTTTTAGTACGGACATGTACTTCTCTTCTTTTGTGAATGGAATCAATTACTTGCGAAATTTTAAAATCTGACGTTTTAAGTTTATCGTAGTACGTGCTAACAAAAATATCAGGAATCGATTTTTGAGACAAGTTATCAACATAAATACATAGCTCGTAGGAATTGTATTGCTCATTTCCTGCAATTCTTGTTTGAGCATTTAGTCTACAAAAAACATTTAAACAAATCAATATCAAATAAATATATACTTTCATATTCATTTTGTATAATTAGTTTTTATTGTCTTACTATGATTTAAATCATATGGACGAACAGGAAGTCCGATTGTTCTCCTTACATAGTTTTCAAAATCAATGACAACTCCTCTAAAATTAATATTGGTAGTGTTCCGTTCTCCTATTTCGTGAAACAACGTAGAAGTAGTATTTTGTTGGACATTTTGGCTTGGAAAGCCTAACCCATCTGCGGTAATTTGAATTTGGTCTAACGTAACATCCACACTTCTCACACTTGGAGCAATGATAATCAAATTATCTGTTTTGGAATACAAACCTCCTCCGTATTCTTTCACTATATCGACAGATTTTACTTCACCGTTAACTGTTATATTGTAATTATCAGCATAAACCACAGACGTAACTTGTTTGTCATTCATTGCTTTATTTAATCCTTTGAAGGCTTCCTTTTGGTCTTTTGTCATTTCTTTGGTAAAATCTTTTGTTTTCCCGTCAAGTTGTAATGTCCCATTATCGTTGAAAGAAAGCATATTTATTCTATCGCCAAAAACATTTTGCAAGTCATTTCTAAATTGCTCTTGATACTCTTTGGCTACTTGTACTTCTCTCCCGTCCGGGTCTACATAATTCACCGGATTATTATTACAATAGGCATAGGGCGAGATGGAGTAATATTTCTCGCAGAGCGGATCCATCGTGGTGAAGCGCGGGATATGGAACTCCTGCATGCGAGCTCCGGAATCGTACCAGTCGAGCCCGTGAGCGGATAGCAGCTCCTTCCCGGTAAACCGGTAGGGCTGCCGGTCGAAATTCCGGCTGCGGAAAATAACCCCCGAAGGGAGGTACTCGAGACTCTGCACGACCTCCCCGGTATTGACGTTGCAGACCAATCGCACACTGCCGATATGATCCCGGACAAAGACATAGGGTATCTGAGAGATCAATCCCCCATGTCGCTCGGCCAACTCGAAAAAACCGTCGTCGAACAGCAGCCGCGACGGGGAGCCCATCTTGTAAAAAAGATTTCCATGCCGGTGTTCCCACATGTCGAAATGCGGGTCTTCACCGAGATAAACGCTGTCGAGGGGCACGGATATGGGGGTGGAATATGTGGTCGTGACCGCCCCGGCTCTTTCCCCTCCGGCATAATAAAAATAGACGATACGGTTGCCGTTTTCGAACTGCACGGTGTCGGGTAGGTTCAGCAAATTGTATCGTATGGCCACGATTCCCCGGTCGAGGTCGGCGGTCATGTTTCCATTGGGGTCGTATGTCATCTCGGTCGACGCATCGGCTTTATCGGGATATCCTTGAAAATCATACTCGAGATTTGGGTCACCGTTTTTCGAGACCTTTGTCAGCCGGTTCCCCTTATACACCATGTCGAGCTGCTCGGCATATCGGTTTTCGTGAGTTCTTAACATAAGATATTAATAATCATTTATATAAAATCCATTCTAATTACATCAAAACCAAATATTTTCTTTCCCTCAAAAGACAGTTCTTATTTGACTGTTTCCATTCCACCGTTATCTAATTGTTCTTGTCGTATCGTATCAGTTATGTCGGCACAATGTTACCGCTATTGCCTGCCTTTTTAGAGCCTATGTTATTGCAACACATTAGTATTAAAAGCCAAACGACCAAATAAAAACGAATGCTCTTCATAGGTATGTGGGCTAATCTCTTGGATAGGGAGGTTATTTTCCAGTTAAAACAATACTCGATGGTTTGAAAAAATATTTTTCTTCAATCTGCAGCCTTAAATATTGTTCGACTTCACTCCCCTTCATAAGGACAATCCTTTCGGAATAAAAATTTGATTCCGGATCTGTTTTGACAATAAAATATGAAAATGTCTCACCGGGTGCAATTTTTTTAATAAACGAATATCCTGTATTGACGGGTAGTTCGTCTAATATGCAATCACCCATCAGATGCAGATAACTGAAATCGCCATGTGCCTGTAAAAAGAATTCGCGCATCAACAGAAGGTTCGATTTATTCTTTATCGGCTCCAATGACACCCAAGTTATATACTCTTCGTTTGAATGATTTGTCATTCGATACTCATCTACAATCTCATGCTGATTGGTGAATCCATTGACATATCTCAACGATACGGTATCAATCTCTATTGGACTCTGTGCATTTAAATTCATAGCACAAAACATGAAAAACGAGAAAAATATATAGACCATTGTTTTCATCACTCTTGCATATTTTTAATAGTTTCCTTTTTAGA
>ERZ1504395.713-NODE-713-length-10112-cov-4.436711_pt1 | contig 10112 bp, 4 predicted proteins | sample MGYA00574839_ERZ1504395 | MGnify/ENA primary metagenome ERZ1504395 (study PRJEB39906, sample SAMEA3182049) | gut metagenome | biome: human; feature: gut; material: Stool; isolation source: human stools | place: Canada | collected 2012-02-08 ... | reverse complement strand
GAGCTGAGCAACCGTGCCGGGGTATCGGCCCCCTCGTCGGTCACGGCCGACTACCTACTCGAGGAGCGTGCCCGCGAGCTGATGTGGGAGGGGCACCGCCGCACCGACCTGATCCGCTACGGCAAGTTCACCACCCCGTCGTTCCTCTGGACATACAAGGGCGGCACCTTCACCGGACAGGGGTTCGATGATTACATGAAAATCTTTGCCATCCCTTCGTCGGAGCTCGCTTCCAACCCCGAACTGCACCAGAATCCCGGCTACGGAAACGCAACCGATAAATAACCAACCCTAAAAATCGTACGACTATGAAAATTACACGATATGCGATGATGCTGGCGGCTGCGACGGGGCTCCTCTCCGCCTGCCAAAAGCTCGACGAGGTAAAGGCCTACGACCCCGACAAGGTCGTGGCGCCCGTGCTGCATGCGCTGCCCGGGGAGATCGTCATTACGCCCGACAACATGGGCTCGACGCAGACCTTCACCTGGGACGCCGCCGACTTCGGCGTCCGCACCCAGATCAACTACTCGATCGAAGCCTCGTACAACGACGGTGCGAAACTGGTGCTCTTCACGGGAATGAACGGCACCTCGTCGGAACAGACCTATGAAAGCCTCAACAACATCCTTGCGCTGTCCGTGGAAGACGGCGGCCTGGGGGTTCCCTCGGGCGAACCTACGGACGTGGATTTCTACATCAGCGCCACGATCGGCACCGACTTCGAGAAATTCTACTCCGCCCCCGCCACCGTCCGCATGACCGTGACAACGGCCGAGCGTACCTATCCCCAGGTCTGGGTAATCGGCGATTACTGCGGCTGGAATTTCGACAACGCACAGGGACTGTTCTGTTTCTCCGGCGACGAGGTCACCTACGAAGCTATCGTTGACTTGGGCGAAAAAGCCGCCAACGGCTTCAAACTGAGCGGCGAAGCCGGTTGGAACGATGCCTGCAACTGGGGCACCGACGATGATGCTGCGGCTCCGGAAACGGAAGCCCCGTCGATCACGCTGATCTCCAGCAGCGGTTCCGGAAACATCATGGTCTATTCCAAGCGCTTCTACCGCTTCGTATTCGACCGTTCGACATTAACGTTAAGCAATAAGCTGTCGTTCAACTCGATGGGTATTATCGGCGATGCCACTCCGGGCGGCTGGGACACCGACACGGAGATGAATTTCGACACCCAAAAACAGCGTTTCTGGGTCGACGTCACACTGACCGCCGGGGAATTCAAATTCCGTGCGGACAACGACTGGGCGATAAACTTCGGCGGGGCGGACGGACGCCTTTCGCAGAACGGCGACAACATCAAGGCCACGGCGGGCAACTACCGCGTATACGCAACCCTGAACAACTCTGCGGAGATCACCTACGAACTCAATGCCGGCGACTACGGCACGGGCGGCGGCGAAGAACCCGACCCGGGGCCGGAAAAGGCCGACTGGTACATCCACGGCCAGACCGTCGCAACCCCCGACTGGGGCCCGACGGCCATGGAGAGCGCCAGCTCGAACATCGTGGCCTACAAGGCCGCAGGGGTCGAGGTAGCCGCCAACTCGGAATTCCTCTTCAAGAGCGGCGACGAGTCGCAGTGGATCGGGGCCGACGCCGCATTCGCCGGCAGCAGCCCCTACACCTGCACGATCGGCTCGGCCTTCAAGGTTTCCGCCGACAAGGTCAATGCCGTGATCGCCGAAGCCGGCACGTACGACTACTGGCTGCTGCCCGAGGCGGGACGCGCCTACGTGATGGCCGCAGGCGCCAAGCCCGAGCTGGTCGCCGACACATGGGGACTGGTCGGCAACATCACCGGATGGGGTGACCTGGGCGATTTCTCCATGAGCGAGGAGGGCGCCTACCTCGTTCGCAAAGGCGTAGTCCTGACCACCGCCAGCGAATTCAAGATCCGCTTCAACAACGCCTGGGACGACTCCAAGAACTACGGCACGGCGTCGGGCGGTGCGGTCGACATCAACAAGGCCGTAGACATCATCACCAGCGGCGGTTCGCAGAACATGAAAGTCCAGCTCGACGGCACCTACGACATCTATTTCGACCTCGCGAATTCGCAGATATACATCATGTCCGAGGGCAAGACCCCGGCAGAGGCCGAATAACGGCCACCCTTTCACGGGACGGCACACAGAGGTTGCCGTCCCGTTTCTGGCCTGCCGTCCCTGACCGGACGGCAGGCCCCGAAACGAACTTTAACCGAGATTCCGCTATGAAAAAATTTCTTTTCCTGCTGCTGGCACTCGTACTTTCCGTATCCGTGTCGTGCAGCGACGACAAGACCGGCGATACCGGCGGCAGTATGCTCTCCGTGACCCCCACGGAGATAGAATTCGAAGCCGCAGGCGGCAGCCGGCTGCTCGACCTGCGCACCGATGCGGGCGCGTGGTCGCTGACGCAGAGCGACAATACCGCATGGTGCACACCGGCCCTCACATCGGGCAAAACCTCCACGTCGTTCGCGGTCACGGCGACCGCAAACGAGTCGTCGAAACGCTCCGCGACGCTTACCTTCACCGCCCCGGGCTGCGATCCGGTCGTCGTCACCGTGACACAGAGCGGCGATGCCTCCCAGGATTTCGAGGGCGAGCAGGTCGTCGCCCAGCCCGATGCGTGGGACAACCGCAAACGCGCCGACATAAGCTACCAGCTGCTGGTATACAGCTTCGCCGACGGCAACGGCGACAAGGTGGGCGACCTGCCGGGGCTGACCCGGCGGCTCGACTACATCGACGCACTCGGCGCCTCGGCCGTATGGCTCTCGCCGATCCATCCGGCGGCTTCGTACCACGGTTACGACGTGCTCGACTACGAGGCGGTCAACCCCGCCTTCGGGTCGGACGCCGACCTGAGGGCATTCATCGACGCGGCCCATGCCCGCGGCATCCGGGTCTACCTGGATTACGTGCTCAACCATACGGGCAAAGACCACCCGTGGTTCAAATCGGCCGCCGCGTCCGAAGGGAGCCCTTACCGTGACCGCTATATCTTCTCCGAAGACCCGCAGGCCGACATCGCAGCCGGACGGATCGACCAGATCGCCACGGAAGGCGCCGCAGGCTACGATGCCGGACAATGGTTCTCGACCGACACGGGGGCGGGTGCCGCCGGGCGCTTCAAGTTCGTGCTCGACTGGACAAATGCCGACAGCCCGACGGTGACCGTTACCGAAACGACCGACGCCGCGGACGCGGACAACACGCAGGGCGGCCCGGACGACAAGTACCTCTATTTCGGCAACGGCACGAGCAAACGCTTCTACGCCAGGGGCGGCAACAGCTACGAACTGACGCTCGACTTCGATTCCGACTGGGGATTCCTCGTCCGCACCTCGACCACGTCGTGGGCCGCAGGCACCAAATACGGCGCTCCCGACAACCGGACGATCATCCGGTTCGGGGAGCCCTTCACCCTGATGTCGAACCGCTCGGCCGACCCGGCCAACGTGCAGTTCTCGCTGCCGACGATGTACCATTCGCACTTCTGGACGGCGGCATTCGCCGACCTCAACTACGGCAAGGCCGCCGAGGCCGAGCAGTCCGGGGCGTTCAAGGCCGTCACCGAAGCGGCCGACAAGTGGGTACGCATGGGCGTGGACGGGTTCCGCCTCGATGCCGTGAAGCACATCTACCACAACGCCTACAACGACGAGAACCCCACGTTCCTCAAGAAATTCTACGACCGCATGAACGAGACCTACAAGGCCGCCGGCGGAGAGGGCGATTTCTACATGGTGGGCGAGATGCTCGACGAAGCGGACAAGGCGGCACCCTATTACCGGGGGCTGCCGGCGCTGTTCGAATTCACGTTCTGGTACAAGCTCAAATGGGCGCTGCAAAACGGCATCGGATGCTATTTCGTCAAGGACATCCTCGACGTGCAGCCCCTCTACGCACAGTACCGCAGCGATTATATCGAAGCCACGAAACTTTCGAACCACGACGAGGATCGCACGGGCTCCGACCTGGGACAGTCCGCCGAAAAGATGAAGGTGGCGGCCGCCGTGCTGCTCACGGCGCAGGGCGCACCCTACATTTACCAGGGCGAAGAGCTCGGGTACTGGGGCACCAAATCCAACGGCGACGAATATGTCCGCACCCCGATCCTGTGGGACAAGGCGGGCAACGAACTGGCTTCGGGAAGCCTCTCGGGCAAGATCGACATGCAGATGCTGACCGCAGCAATCTCGGTCGAGGCGCAGGCCGACGACGACGGTTCGCTGCTCAACCTCTACCGCACGTTCGCCCGGCTGCGCAACACCTATCCCGTGCTGGCGCAGGGCAAGATGGTCAAACACCCGGTCTACAACGACGGCAACACCTCGCAGCAATCCATCGCGGCCTGGTACCGCGAACTGGACGGCGAACGGATGCTCGTCGTGCACAACTTCGGCCGGGAGGAGCAGATACTGACCCTTACCGACCAACCGGACAAGGCCGTAGGCGTCTCAGGTGAAGTGAAACTTCAGCGCGGCGACGCTTCGTCGAAACTGCTCATGGGCGCCTGGTCGTCGGTGGTATTCACGCTCTAAACGACACGCCATGAAACGCTTGCCCGCATTACTTCTCGCAATGGTACTGGTTGCCTGCGGCACACGGCCGCAGCAACCGGCCGCCCACCCCGACTGGAGTTACAACTCGGTCGTCTACGAAATGAACGTGCGCCAGTACACCCCCGAAGGGACGCTGGCGGAGGCCGCACGCCACCTGCCCCGGCTCCAAGAGATGGGCGTGGACGTCGTCTGGCTGATGCCCGTCTACCCCATCGGCGTCAAGGAGCGCAAGGGAACCCTCGGCTCGTACTACGCCATCTCCGACTACGAAGCCGTCAACCCCGAATTCGGCACGCTGGAGGATTTCGACCGGTTCCTGGCCGAAGCCCACAGACTCGGGCTGCGCGTGATCCTGGACTGGGTGGCCAACCACACCTCGCCCGATGCCCGCTGGATCGAGGAGCGCCCGGCCGACTGGTATGTACGTGACTCGCAGGGCAACACCATCGTGCAGTACGACTGGACGGACATCGCCAAGCTCGACTACGGCAACACGGACATGCGTGCCGCAATGGCGGCATCGACGGATTCCGCTGCGACATGGCGTGCGAGGTACCCATCGACTTCTGGCAGCAGACGCTGCCCGCACTGCGGAAGGAGTACCCCGGCATCTACCTGCTCGCCGAGGGCGAAGCCCCCGCATTGCACGACGGGGCGTTCGACGCCTCATATGCGTGGGAACTGCACCACCTGCTGAACGACATCGCACAGGGACGCAAAAGCGCCGCAGACCTGCGTGCCTACGTCGCCAGAGACTCCGCTGCCATGCCGCGCGAGGCGTTCCGCCTGATGTTCACCTCGAACCACGACGAAAACTCGTGGGCCGGGACGGAATTCGAGCGCATGGGCGACGCAGCACGCGTGATGGCGTTGCTGACCTTCACGCTGCCCAACGGGCAGCCGCTCGTCTATACCGGACAGGAGATGGGGTTCGACCACCGCTTCGAGTTCTTCGAGAAAGACCCCGTACCCGCGTGGGAACATAACGGGTTTACGGATTTCTACACCGCACTGATCCGGCTGCGCCACGAGAACCCGGCGCTCGCGGCCGGAGAACGCGGCGGGCAGGCCGCATACCCGCTCGGAGAACGAACACCCGACGGCCTGATGCTGTTTTCCCGCACGGCCGGCGGCAACGAGGTGACAGTCGCTGCGAACCTCAGCGCGGAGGAGGTCGCATTCGACCTGCCGTTCGAGGGCTCGCGCCGCGAGTTCTTCACCGGGAAGGAATACACGGGCGGCACCCGCACCGTGCTTCCCGCATGGCAGTGGCTGGTCTTCGCACAAGACAGGAGATAAGGGTTGCGGACATGCGCCGGGGATGCGCGGAAACAGCGCCGGGAACCCGATAGCACCCGACGGGAATAGACAGTAAACCATCCGAGAAGCACGGGGATGCGCATGAGAAGCACAAGGATGCCCCGGGCGAAACGGGAATCGCTGGAAACCGATTTTTTGCTAACTTTACAAACGACGATATTTTGAACCGATTTTTCATGACACTCGCAGCAGCCGGACTGCTCTCCTGCACAGGGACAGGACAGTCCGCATTCGACCCCGCCTCGGTGGCAGACGCCTCGGGCGAGGTTACCCGCGTCGAACCCCTCTCGTGGTGGACGGGAATGCAGACCCCGCTCCAGTTGCTCGTCAACGGGGCCGGCATCGCGGCATACGACGTCCGCATCGAAGGCGGACAGGGCGTCGGGGTGAAGGCCCGCCACAAAGCCGACAGTCCCAATTACCTATTCGTGGACGTGAAGGTGAAACCCGACGCGGAACCGGGCACCTACTACCTCGTATTCTCGCAGGGGGAACGGCAGTTCAAGGTTCCCTATGAGATCGCGGCACGCGCCGAAGGCTCGGCCGCACGCAAGAGTTTCACCACGGCCGACATGATCTACCTCCTGATGCCCGACCGCTTCGCCAACGGCGATGCGTCGAACGACTCGACGCCCCACACGCGGGAGCGCGCCGACCGCAGCGCCTTCTTCGGCCGCCACGGGGGCGACCTGCAGGGGATGATCGACCACCTGGATTACATCGCAGGGCTGGGCGCCACGGCCGTATGGCCCACGCCGCTGCTGCTGGACGACGAACCCGAAGGTTCGTACCACGGCTACGCCTGCGGCGACTACTACCGCATAGACCCCCGGTTCGGCTCGAACGAACTGTATAGGGAGTTCGTCGGCAAAGCCCACGAGCACGGGCTGAAGGTGATTATGGACATCGTCACCAACCACTGCGGCACGGGCCACTGGTGGATGAAAGACCTACCTTTCAGGGACTGGATACACCAGTTCCCCGAATACACCGGGACGAACGTCTGCTTCTCGACGAACATGGATCCCAACGCTTCGCGCTACGACCTCGACCTGCAGGAGAGCGGCTGGTTCGTGCCGTCGATGCCCGACATGAACCTCGACAATCCCTATGTGCTGCAATATTTCAAGCAATGGGCCGTGTGGTGGATCGAGTATGCCGGCCTGGACGGGTTCCGCGTCGACACCTACCCCTACAACGAGAAGGTGCCGATGAGCGAGTGGTGCGCGGCCGTACGCAGGGAATACCCTGATTTCAACATCGTGGGCGAATGCTGGACGTCGTCGATCCCGCAACTGGCATACTGGCAGGGCGGCAATCCCAACAAGGACGGCTTCGACTCGCACCTGCCGTCGATCATGGATTTCCCGCTGCAGGAGGCCATCTGCCGGGCGCTGCCCACCGACTCGCTCCGCTGGGGCGAGGGCATGACGCGCGTCTACGACTGCCTGTCGCACGATTTCGTCTACCATGACCTGTCGAAAATGATGATCTTCGTCGCCAACCACGACACCGACCGCATCGGCGACATCGTACGCAGAAACCCCGACCGGCTGAAACTCTCGATGGCGATGCTGGCCACGATGCGCGGCATCCCGCAGATATTCTCGGGCGACGAGATGATGTTCACCTCGAAAGACCTCTCGCAGGGACACGGCGGGCTGCGCGTGGATTTCCCCGGCGGCTGGGAGGGCGACGCGGTGAACCTGTTCGACCCGGCGCAGCGCGATGCCGTACAGGCGGGGCTCTTCGACTACACGCAGCGGCTCTTCCAATGGCGCAAGTCGAAGCCCGTGATCCACAACGGCCGCACGATGCACTTCCTCTCGCGCGACAACACCTACGCCTATTTCCGTTATGACGACACCGACGCGGTATTCGTCTTCATCAACAACTCGCGGGGCAAGAAACAGGTGCCGTGGTCGCACTATGCCGAGATCGCCTCGGGGCTGAGCGACGGGCGCAACGTCCTGACGGGCAAAGCCACGGAGGTGGACGATACCACCACGGTCGGCCCGCGGCAGGCGCTGATCGTAGAATTCAAACGTAAATAACAAGACCGAACCATGAAGAAAATATTTTTATATATCTCCGCGCTGCTGGCCGGTGCAGCCTGCACGGCACAGGAGACGCTCCTCTCGCCCGACGGCCGCCTCCGCCTGGAGTTCAGCCTGGCGGATGGAGGCCGCCCCACCTATACGCTCGATTACAAGGAGCGCCCCGTGATCCTGCCCAGCGGCATGGGGCTCGAACTGCGCGGCGAAGCCCCAAAGCTGGAATTCGGGGCTGAAATCCGCAAGGGCGAACCAGGGCGCCCGGTATCGCTCTACGACGGGTTCACCCTCGGGCAGGTGGCCCGCAGCGAGTCCGACCAGACATGGCGTCCCGTATGGGGCGAGCAGGCCGAGATCCGCGACCGCTATAACGAAATGGCCGTCACGCTGCGGCAGGCCGCGACAGGCCGCGACATGACGATCCGCTTCCGGCTCTACGACGACGGGCTCGGATTCCGCTACGAATTCCCCGAACAGGAGTCGCTGACCTATTTCGTCATCGGCGAGGAGAAAACACAGTTCGCCATGACGGGCGACCACACGGCGTTCTGGATCCCGGGCGACTACGACACGCAGGAGTACGACTACACGGAGTCGAAACTCTCGCAGATACGGGAGCTGATGCCCGGCGCCATCACGCCCAACTCGTCGCAGACGCCCTTCTCGCCCACGGGCGTACAGACGGCCCTGCAGATGAAGAGCGACGACGGGCTCTACATCAACATCCACGAAGCGGCGCTGGTCGACTATGCGTGCATGCACCTCGACCTGGACGACCGGAATTTCATCTTCACCTCGCACCTTACGCCCGACGCACAGGGGTGGAAAGGCTACATGCAGGCGCCCTGCCATACCCCGTGGCGCACGGTGACGGTCTCGGACGACGCCCGCGACATCCTCGCCTCGAAGCTGATCCTGAACCTCAACGAGCCGTGCGCCTATGACGACACCTCGTGGATCAAGCCCGTGAAATACATGGGCGTATGGTGGGAAATGATCACCGGCAAGAGCGACTGGGCCTATACGCGCGACGTGCCGTCGGTACAGCTCGGCGTGACGGATTACGCCCGATGCAGGCCCAGCGGCCGCCACGGCGCCAACAACGAGAACGTGAAGCGGTACATCGACTTCGCGGCGGCACACGGGTTCGACCAGCTGCTCGTCGAAGGCTGGAACGTCGGCTGGGAGGACTGGTTCGGGCACACGAAGGATTACGTCTTCGATTTCATGACCCCCTACCCCGATTTCGACATCGCCGCGCTGAACGAATATGCGCACGGGAAAGGCATCCGGCTGATGATGCACCACGAAACGTCGGCTTCGGTGCGCAACTACGAACGCCACATGGAAGCGGCCTACCGCCTGATGAACAAATACGGGTACAACTCGGTCAAGAGCGGATACGTGGGCGACATCCTGCCCCGCGGAGAGCACCATTACGGGCAGTGGATGAACAACCACTACCTCTATGCCGTCCGCCGGGCCGCCGACCACAAGATCATGGTCAACGCCCACGAGGCGGTGCGCCCGACGGGCCTCTGCCGCACCTACCCCAACCTGATCGGCAACGAGTCGGCACGCGGCACGGAGTACCAGGCGTTCGGCGGCTCGAAGCCCCACCATGTGACGATCCTGCCCTTCACGCGCCTGCAGGGCGGCCCGATGGACTACACGCCCGGCATCTTCGTGATGGACGTCGCGGAGGTCAACCCCGGCAACCACTCGCACGTCAACGCGACGCTCGCCAACCAGCTGGCGTTGTACGTGACGATGTACTCGCCGCTGCAGATGGCGGCAGACCTGCCCGAGCACTATGAGAAATACATGGATGCGTTCCGTTTCATCGAGGACGTCGCACTGGACTGGGAAGAGAGCCGCTACCTGCTGGCCGAACCGGGCGACTACATCGTCGTGGCGCGCAAGGCCAAAGGCACGGGCGAGTGGTTCGTGGGCGGCGTGACGGACGAGAACCGCCGTACGGTGACGCTCCCGTTCGACTACCTCGCCCCCGGCAAGGAGTATGTGGCGACGCTCTACGCCGATGCCCCCGATGCCGATTACCAGACCAATCCGCAGGCATATGTCATCCGCACCGGGAAGGTCAGACAACGCACGGAACTCGACGTGGAGATGGCGCGCGGCGGAGGCTTTGCAATCTCCATACGCGA
>ERZ1504395.651-NODE-651-length-11323-cov-2.399272_pt1 | contig 11323 bp, 7 predicted proteins | sample MGYA00574839_ERZ1504395 | MGnify/ENA primary metagenome ERZ1504395 (study PRJEB39906, sample SAMEA3182049) | gut metagenome | biome: human; feature: gut; material: Stool; isolation source: human stools | place: Canada | collected 2012-02-08 ... | reverse complement strand
GCAGATGGTGGATGACTTCATCCTGGAGACCTGGACGCAGACCATGGGAGACAAGACCACAGTGGTCCGGGCCCTTCTGCGGAACGGGTTCGAGATTGTGGAGAGTTCTGCCTGCGTCAGCGCGGAGAACTACGACGAGAAGCTGGGCCGGGAAATCTGCCTGGGGAAGATCAAGGACAAGGTGTGGTTCCTGCTGGGCTTCCTGCTGCAGACCGCGGTACATGGCGTGAAGAAGGCGAAAACGGAGGCAGGCAGGCCGGCCTACGCCATGACCTTCGGCATGGCCATTGAGGCGGCCAAGAAGGGCAAACGCATTGCCCGGAAGGGCTGGAACGGAAAAGGCCAGTATGTGGAGCTGGCAAAGGCCATCAGTTACAAAAGCCCCACCGGCGCGGTGGTGAATGCGGAGCACGACGCCATTGGGAACCAGGCGCTGGCCTTCGTGGGCACCTCCGGCGTGCAGATGGGCTGGCTGGCCTCCCAGGCAGATATGCTGGCGGACGACTGGGAGATTGTGGAGGGCTGATATGGTCCATATTGAGAGGACGCCGCTGAAGATGATCCTGCGGGCGGTGGTCTACCAGAACACGGAGAAGCTGTCCCTTTCGGAGATCGTGGAGCGGGAGAAGCCGGACCTTGCCATGACAGGAGCGTTTTACAATCCTGCCGAATGGGCGCCGGTGTGCCCGGTGAAGGCGGGCGGGACCGTCCTGTTTGCGGATCAGCAGTACAGCTACTGGGCCCTGGGCTGGGACGTGGGAGCCGACATGCTCCCCGTCCTGGTCCCCCCCGGCGGGGAGAGCGACTGCCGGAACTATGTGGCAAACTGCCTGCTGGTCCGGGCGGGACGGCCCCAGCAGAAGCTGACCTACAACGCCGACGTAGGCGGCCGGCGGGGCCGGGTGGCCGTGGGCCTGACGAAGGATACCTGGATCACCTATGGGGCGTCCGACGGCTCCAGCGGAGCCATGACGCCGGAGGAACTGCGGGACTACATGGCGGGCCAGGGCTGTCAATTCGCCGTGATGATGGACGGCGGAGGCAAGGTCAATCTGTATGTGAAGAGCGAGAACGTCCTGATCCAGGGCAAGGACCCCAGCCAGAACCTGATCCTGCTGTACCTGTGAGCGAGAAAAAGACGGTTTGCCTGGACCCGGGCCACGACGCAAGCAACCTGGCCAACAAGAGCCCGGACGGCACCTACTATGAGCACGAGTTCGCCCTGGACATGGGGAACCGGATCAAGGCCATCCTGGAGCGGTACGGTGTGGCCGTGACGATGACCCGCACCGGCGGCGAGGCGGTGAGCCTGGCCCAGCGGTGCAAGATCGCCAACAACATCCGGGATCGCGGTGCGGTCCTCCCCCATCGTGGAGGACCCGTCCCTCTACGTACTGAAAGGGACGGTGGCGCCGGCGGTGCTGATCGAGCACGGCTTCCACACGAACCAGGAGGACGTAGAGAAGCTGCGGAATAGCAGCTACCGGCAGAGATTAGCGGAGGCGGAGGCCCGTGGCATCCTGGACTACCTGGGCATTGCCTATGCGGAAGAGGACACGCCGGCGGCGGAGCCGACAGAGGCGGAAAAAGCGGTGGAGTGGATCACCAGTGAGGGCATCATGCTGGGCAACAGCGCCGGGGACCTGATGCTGGACCAGCCGCTGACTGGAAAACGGTTCGCCGTCATGCTGTACCGGTATCACAAAAAATTTCATCCAACATAAACGGACGAGGGGCCGGCCGGTGCGGCCGGCCCCGTTTCTTGCAGGAGGCGAGACGACGTGCCATCCAACTGGCTGTACATCGACAGCAACTTCCCCACGTTCACCGGGGAGGAGAGCCTGAAAGAGCAGGTCACCACAATCCAAAACTACATGTATATGCTGGTGGAGCAGCTGCGGTACACCCTGCACAACTTGGATCTCTCCAACATGAACGAGGCGGCGGTGGACGACTGGGAGAACGCCATCACCGAGCCCATCTACATCCATCTGGAGGACAGCGACGAGCGGATTACCCAGCTTGCCATCACGGCGGCGGGACTGTCTGCCCGGATGGAGGACGCGGAGGGGAACATCACCACCCTGCAGGCCACAGCCACAGGGCTGGCCGCGCAGATCACAGACGCCGAGGGAGACATCGCGGCCCTGCAGGTGACGGCCGACGGCCTCTCCAGCACGGTTGCCAACCAGGCAGGGCAGATCAGCAGCCTGCAGCAGACGGTGGGCAGCTTCTCCCTTTCTGTGAGCAATGGGGAGAGCAGCTCCACCATCTACCTGTCCGCAAACGGGGCCGTGATCGACTCCGCCCGGGTGACATTCACCGGAATGGTTCTGTTCGCGGATCTGGAGACCTCCGGCGCCACAGTCATCAACGGCGACAACATCACCACGGGGACCATCTTCGCGGACATCATCCACCTGGGCGGACAGATGGACGTGTACCGGACGGCCAGCGGGTTCTCCCTGGGCGGTTATATCGGATACATGTCCGGCATGACGGCTTCGGGGAGTTCCACGGCGGGCATCGCCATTGCCAGCAGCAACGAGGCGGCGGTGGTGATCTGCACCACCAACGGCGCCCGGATGGGATATGACGGCGTCTCCACGGTGGTGTGCACCAGTACGCAGGTGTCCATCACCGGGGACACGGTATTCATCAACGGGGAGCCGGCCGCAACATCCGACGCGCGATTGAAGACGGAGAAGCAGTACGATGTGGAGAAATACCTGGGCGTCTTTGACCGGCTGAAGCCCTGCACTTTCGTCTATGAGGGGCACAAGCGCCGCCACCTGGGCCTGATTGCCCAGGAGGTGCAGGAGGCCCTGGCGGACGAGGGTATCCCGGAGAGCGACTTCGCGGCCCTGTGCACAGAGCCGCCCGGCGAGGAACGGCCGGACGGCCTCTATACCCTGCGCTATGGAGAGATTCAGATTATGGCGATTGCCAAAATCCAGCAGATGGCGGAGGAGATAGCAAAACTGAAAGAACAAGTGGCGGCCCTGTCGGCCGGGAAGGAGTAAGACATGAAAATAACGCTGATGGAGGCCGTCATGGCCAACCTGGCGGCGGAGGAGGTCGGGCGGCAGGCCGTCCCCTACTCCCTGGCTCTGGCCCTGATGAAGGTCAAACAGGCCACGGCGGCGGAAGCGGAGACCTTCGCGGCGGAGGAGCGGAAGCTGGTGGAGAAGTTCGCAGCCAAGGACGAGGACGGAAACATCCGCGTGGCCCAGGGGCGATTCACCTTCCGCGCCCCCGGAGAGCGGGGAGAATACGAGGAGCAGCACCGACAGCTTGCCGAGACGCCGGCAGAGATCCGTTTTACGAAGCTGCGGGCGCCGGCGCCGGACACGATCTCCGTAAAATCACTGGAGGTCCTATCCCGATTCATCGACTTCCGAGGAGGTGACAGAAAGTGAGACTGCCGCAGGTATCCTATGCCGACGGGATCAAGACCGCCAAACAGGACGAGTTCGCCGGCCTGAACCACAACCTGGGCGCCAAGGACGGGGAGCTGTGGGATATGCGAAACCTGTGCAGCGACTACTCTCCCCTGCTGGCGACCAGGTCGCGGCGGATGCTGTACAAGACGCTGCAGGACCCCGGCGGTCTGTTCTGCTGGGACAAGCTGTGCTGGGTGGACGGGACCACGTTCTACTATGATGGTGTGGCCAAGGGGACCGTGACAGCCGGCCGGAAGACCTTCACCGCCCTGGGAGCCTACATCGTGATCTTCCCGGACAAGGCATACTACAACACGGCGGCGGACGAGTTCGGCAATCTGGAGGCCACCTGGACCGGTGCCTCCCTCACCTTCACCAACGGGAAACTGTATGAAGAGGACGCGGAGGCCAACTGCATCCAGGCGGAGGGCGTCAACTGGGAGGACTACTTCAAGGCTGGGGACGCCGTGACCATCGCGGGATGCACGAAGCACACAGAGAACAACAAAACCCCGGTGATCCGGGAGATCGACGGGGACAAGCTGTACTTCTACGAATACATCTTCACCCTGGATGGCGAGGACGGTGTGACGCCCTACACCGAAACCGGGGAGCTTTCGGTCTCCCGGACAGTGCCGGACCTGCTGTTCGTCTGCGAGAACGAGAACCGCCTGTGGGGCTGCGACAAGACCACCATTTACGCCTCCAAGCTGGGGGACATCTTCAACTGGAATGTGTACGAGGGACTGGCGACGGACAGCTATTCCGTAGACACCGGCAGCGCCGGCAGCTTCACGGCATGTATCTCCTTTCTGGGGTATCCCATCTTCTTCAAGGAGGACCACATCTACAAGGTGTACGGCTCCATCCCAACCAATTTTGAAGTGATGGGCAGCGCTACCCTGGGCGTGGCGGCCGGCAGCGACCGGAGCCTGGCGATTGCCGGAGAGATTCTGTTCTACCACTCCCGGGCGGGGATCATGGCCTACTCCGGGGGCATCCCCCAGCCGGTGGGGGCGGCGTTTGGAGTGGAGCGGTTCGAGGACGCCGTGGGCGGGTCCGATGGGCTCAAATACTACGTCTCCATGGCCGGGAAGGACGGCGCCTATCTCCTGTATGTCTACGACACCCAGCGGGGGGCGTGGCACATCGAGGACGCCACCCAGTCCACACACTTTGCCCGCTGCGCCGGAAATCTCTATCTGCTGGACGAGGGCGGGAACATTTGGATCACCGGGAACATCCAGAATCCGCCGGAAGAGGCAACAATGGAGGATGCCTTTGACTGGATGGCGGAGTTTGCCGACTGGTGCGAGGACAGTCCAAACAAGAAGGGCGTCTCCAAGCTCCTGCTGCGGCTGGAGGTGGACGAGGGCGCGGAAGTGCAGCTCTTCATCATGTTCGATTCGACGGGCGAATGGATCGCGGTAAACGGGACGCTGGAGGGCGGTGTGAAACGAAGCTACACCCTCCCCATCGTGCCGCGGCGCGGGGACCATTACCGGATCAAACTGGAAGGGCACGGCGGCTGCCGGGTATATTCTCTGGCACGGGAGTATTACGACGGGAGCAGCCTGAAATCTCTACCGGGAAGACAGTGAGGAGGAAAGATCATGCCGAATTTCACCTATGACGGATTTCTGACAGCGGCCAGCAACGCCGGCCTGCTGGGGGAGTTCTCTCAGGCGGACCTGGACACGGCCAGAAAATACCCGGAGTTCGGATACTCCATCCTGGGGCTGAAACAGGACATCCACAAGGCGACCACGCCGGAGGCAAAGCTGCTGGCCAACGAGGCGGCCAACCAGCTCCGGTCCAGCTACGGCGGGTACACCGGCGGAAAATACGGTGCGGACTACATCTCGGACGGGAAGATCCCGAACCAGATCGACAGCGTGCTGGACAAGATCAACGGCTTCGGGAGCTTCACCTTTGACCAGGAGCGCCCCAGCTATGAGAACCAGTACGCGGAACAGCAGCAGGCGCTGCTGGACGCCATCATCAACCGGCCGGACTTCTCCTGGAGCAAGGAGGATGACCCCCAGTGGAGCAGCTACAAGAAGTCCTATTTGCGGGAGGGAGACCGGGCCACCGCAAACGCACTGGGCCAGGCGGCAGCGGCCAGCGGAGGACGGCCCTCCACGGCGGCTCTCACGGCGGCCACCCAGGCCGGGGACTACTACGCGACCCAGCTGAACGACATCATCCCTACGCTGTACCAGCAGGCATACGACCGCTACCTGAACGAGTACAACATGAGCCTGCAGGATCTGAATGCGGTCAACACGCAGGAGCAGCTGGACTATGCCAAGTACCTGGACCAGCTGGGACAGTTCAACACGGACCGGAACTTTGCCTTCAACCAGTATCTCTCCGACTTCGATATTCTGCAGAATCAGCTGGCCTCCCTCCAGGGGCAGGACAGCGTAGATTACAACCGCTGGATGGACAAGGTGGGGCTGTATGAGCAGAACCAGGCGGAGGAAACCGACCTGGCCCGGGCGCAGGTGGATGCCATTCTGGCCGCCGGCGGAAGCCCCAGCGCGGATCTGGTGGGCGCCTCCGGATACGGGAGCGAGTATGTCCAGGCCCTGGAGGCAGCCTACCGGCGGCAGGCTGCCCAGCAGGTCAGAAGCGGAAGCTCCGGCGGGCGCAGGAACAGCGTCGGAGGCGGGGCCCAGGATTATAACGGACTATTTGCCGCGGCTATGGAGTCCGGACATCCAAAGAGCTACATTGCAAACAACTACAAGAAATTCGGCTTCACATCCAATTCCGGACTTTACGATGATTATACGGAGTGGGAAATTGCCCAGGAGGAGGCGGAAAGCGGCGGCGTGACTGTCTCCCAATCTAATCTACCGGACTACGAGACGATCCTGAATAATTCCAGCGCCGGCGCATACGGCCCCGCTTACGGGATGGTACTGAGAAATGTACAGAATATGGCACGAAACAGCACAGAAGAGGAGATCACCGGCTATCTCCTGAACCAGTTGGAGGCCGGAAACATCAACGAGGAAGGGATCGACACGATCCTCCAGGCTTTGAATCTTGCGGGGTGATGATATGCCATCTAATCTTGAAAAGCTGCGGGAGCGGGTCTACGGATCCGCAAACCCGACAAAGGAACAGGTACAGGTGGTGCGGAACCGGGCATCCACGCTAAGCTCAGCCGCGCCGTCGTGGGCACAGCCAAAGGGCCGGGTGGCCTCCCCTTCCCTGCCCACTGCCTCCGGCGCCCTGCGGAAAGCCGGACGGCCAACAACTGCCGGAAAGCCGGGAAAGATCACATCCCCGGCACGGGAGGCGGAGCGCCGGGCGGAGGAGCTGCGGACGCTGCGGGACGAGGCCCAGCAGGAATTCCTGAATTTCCGGGGTGCGGAGATCACCGCAGGGGCGGCGGGGATGCCCACAGAGCCGTATACCGGGCAGAGATACCGCACGGCGGAGGAAGCCTACCGCGCCCGGCAGGATTACGACAGGCAGCTTGCGGAACTCCGAAACCGCTATTATCAGGAGGAAAACGAACAGCAGCGGGCGCGGCTGGCGGAAGATGCCTCCATGCAGGCCAGCTTTGCCCGGGCGGACGAGATCAGGGGCGCACTGAACCGCATCCAGACCCTGGAGCAGACCCGGGCGGCGGCACCGGGCCCCGTGACGGAGGATGCCGTCAACCAGGCTGTGCGGGAGATCGCCGGGCAGTACGGATTGTCCCGGGAGGACAGCCGGAATCTGACCACCGTCCGGAAGGCGCTGGAGGCGCAGCTGCTGGAAGAGACGGACCGCATCAGCGCGGCGGGCTATGACTACGAGCGCATGACGGAGTACCAGAAGCGGCAGGAGCGGGCGGCGGAGGCGGAGCGCCAGCGGCAGCAGACGGAAGCGTGGGCGGACGAGCATCCGGTCCTGGCCTCCCTCGCCTCCGTGGGCGCATCGGCCCTGCAGGCTGTCGACATCCCCCGCCTGATCGCCACTGGAGGCGGAAGCGAGGACGACCTGCGGACCTATACCCCGGCAGACCCGAACGCGGCCATCATCAGCAATTTTGTAACCGGGGTACGGGACACGGTGTCCAAGAAGATCGCGGATAACACAGACTGGGAGCTGTTCGGCCAGAACGTGGCGTCCTTCCTCTACAACACCGGCATGTCCATCGGAGACAGCGCCTCCCAAGTGGCGCTGCTGGGACCGTGGGCAACGTACCTGATGGGCGCCAGCGCGGCCAGCCAGCAGGCCGTGAACGTGCTGGAGCGGGGCGGCAGCAATTCCCAGGCGTTCTGGGGCGGTCTGGCCGCCGGCGCGGCGGAGGCGGTGTTCGAGCGGTTCAGCATTGAGAAGCTGCTGGAGGCCAAGACCATCAACAGCGTGAAGGACCTGCTGCGGGCAACTGCCCAGCAGGCGGGCACGGAGGCCAGTGAGGAAATGCTGACGGAGATCGCCAACATCCTGTCGGACACCGCCATCATGGGGGAATCCTCCGACTTCGAGCAGCTGGTGACGCAGTACCAGCTGATGGGCATGGACGAGGACGAGGCCCGGAAGCAGGCGTACCTGGACAGCGTGGCGCAGGTGGTATGGGCCGGCGTGGGCGGCGCTCTGTCCGGCATGGCCATGGGCGGCGCCACCAGCGGCGTGGACCTGGCCGGGCGGAATATCCGGCAGGGTATTCGGGACTACCAAGCGAGACCGGCCGACAGCGCCTATGACGTGATGCGAGAAAAGGGAATGTTCTCCCCGGAGGCTAGAGAGGCCGTGCAGGCGGCGGAACGCAGGCGGGGTGTGACGGAGGCCGTGGACCGGGCAGCCTGGATGATGGACCCGTGGAACCGGAGATCCCGGCGGGAGTACCTGAAGAACCGCGGGAGGGGCCAAGATGCAGAAGAAGCGCCACCGGCGTCCCAGCAGGCGCAGAGCCCGCAGGCCACGCAGGCGGTGCCTGCGGGCACACAAACCGCCGCCCCGGAAGGGGCGGCGCAGGTGCAGCAGGATCAGGCGCAGCCGGCAGGGCGGCAAACGCAGGCCACGCCGGCGGCGGACCCTGTGATCCAGACCCTGGAGAGCGGGGGGCGAGTGGACCAGGCCACGCTTTCCGACGAGCAGTTCGCAGCCCTGGCAGAACGGGGTGACATGGACGTGGATGCCGGCGGAAGGGTCTATCAGGTTGACCCTGCCCAGCATATTGACCAGCGCAGCAGCGAGGATATGGGAGACCGGAGGATCAACGCCTTCCAGTTCGACCATCCGGAGGTGCACCGGTATTACAGCGAGGCGGCGGCGGAGCTGCTGAATGAGCTCTCTGTCACAGAAAAGGGCGGGCAGACCCTTCGCCTGGGCGATTACCAGACCGGGTATGAATACCGGAGGACCAAGCGGGCAGCGCCGGAGCGGATCACCGTGCTGCTGGACGACTACGGCCTCTCTTACGATCAAATCGAGAAAGCCCTGGACGCCATCATTCACAACCACGGCCAGGAGAACATCGCCGCTGCAAAGCGGGTGGAGTTCGTGCTGGACGATATGCTGACAAACGGCTATCAGTCCATGGATGGATATATCCCACCCAACCAGGACTACATCAATGCAAAAGCAAGTATTGCCGGATACGTAGAGACTGCAGAGGGCGGAAGCGGGTATCTGGACGGGATCGACGAAGCGCCGGTGACGGCGGAAAGGATGGAGCAGAATGGACAGCAGGGAGCAGAGCCGGGAGACGGCGTATCTGATGGAGACCTCGGACGGCTTTCTGGTACGGGTGCCGGAGAGCAAACTGGAGGCGTGGAAACAGGCGCAGAAAGAGGCAGAGGCCCCGCTGACACCTACCGAGCAGCGCGTGAAAGACAAAATTCTGTCCATGATCTACGGGGAGAACCGGTAAGCAGCCAGGACCTGGGACTGCCGCGGGGCACGGACGCCAAAACGCTTCAGGTCATTCCGGAGAGCGCCTGGGATGACGGCCTGCGGGCCACAGCGGACCGGGTGCGGGAAGAGACGGGGCTGGATACCGTGTTCGTGACCGGCGGCATCCAGATCGGGACGCCGGACGGCGCCCGGCTGGTCCGGGGTGTATTCACCGGGGACCGGATCATCGTGCAGGCGGACAACATCCGGGTGACGCCGGACCAGATCGCGGACCATGAGATTTTCCATGACCGGGCGGCACAGACGCCGGGCCTGATCCGGGAGCTGGAGGACCGCGTCCGGGAACAGTATGGGCCGGAAGATCTGGGCCGTGTGGTGGAGCATGACAGAGCGGGGCGTGGGCCGTGGCAGCCAGAACGCCGCGGCAACAGACCGGACCACCGGCCCCCCGGCGGAAGGCCGCTACAGCTTCGGCGGGGAGAACGCCAGGCGGGCGGACCTGGACGCCCTGGACCGGGCCAAGGAGATGGAGCGCCAGGGCGTGGCCATGGAGACCATCTTCCGGGAGACCGGGTGGTATACCGGGGCGGACGGCAAATGGCGGTTCGAGATCGATGACAGCGGCATGGAGTACAGCCGCTGGGGAGACCTGAACCGGAGCGACCGGGCGGAGTATGCCCGCTTCCGGGAACTGGAGGGAAAGTTCATCGACGGGACCATCACCCAGGAGGAACAGACGGAGCTGCGCCAGCTGCTCGACCAGGGGCACGGCCCGGGCCGGGCGGAGGAACAGCAGACGCTGCGGCTGGCCGACTTCCTGCGCCATGACGAGCTTTATCAAAACTACCCCCAGCTGCGGCAGGCGGCCCTGCGGTTTGCGGACCTGCCGGAGGGGACACACGGTTCCTACAACACGGGGACAAACACCATCACCCTGAACAACTCCCTGCGTGACGCGCCGGAGGACACCCTGGTACACGAGATTCAGCACGCCATCCAGAGCGCGGAGGGATTTTCCGGCGGGAGCAGCCCGGAATACTGGGCCAGACGGGAATATGAGACGGGCGACCTGGTTTCAAATCGCCTACAGCAGGAGTACGACCAAATCCTGAACGGATTGGGCCGGGAGGATCAAAACAAGTACATCCGATATACGGAACTGGAGCGGGAATTGGAGCGCCTTTTCCTGGCTGATTCAAATACGGAAGCGGGGCGGCGGTATGACCGGCTGGAGGCCGAGCAGGACGCCATCTATGAAGAGCTCTATCCGAACGCGTGGTTCCGGCAGCTGCTGGACCTGAGCCACCGCATGGAGGACACCGCCGGAGAGTACCGCAGGATGTACGAGAACACCGCGGGCGAGATCGAGGCCCGGGATGTGACGGCCCGGCGCCAGCTGACGCCGGAGCAGCGGCGGCAGACCATGCCCAACACCGGGGACGAGAACACGGTGTTCTCGGACTCGGATGCCTTTTTCTCCGCGGAGACAGACACCGACGCGCTGAAAGAGCGGCAGATGCAGATCATTCAGGAGACAAACCCGGCGGATGACGACTACCACACATGGATCCGGAGCGCGGAGGAGATCAAGACGTTCCGGGAGTCCATAGAGGACCCGGAGTGGGCAGAGTACGACGAATACAACCCGGACTTCACGCGCGCCATGGCGGAGGAGGCCCTGGAGAGCGGAGAGATCGAGGTGTTCAGTTCCTACCCCATTGAGGCGGGCGGATTCGTCTCGCCGTCCAGGATGGAGGCGGAGAGCTATTCCGGGAACGGACGGGTTTACAGTAAGACAGTCCCGCTGACGGACGTGGCGTGGATCGACCCTACCCAGGGGCAGTATGCGCCGGTTGACAGGACCATGTACTCCATGAGCGAGCCAACTGACGCCCAGCAGGACGAGGCGGAGCGGCTGCTCTTCCAGGGCGTGGACGCGGACACCATCCGAGAGATGACCGGCCTGGAGCGGACGGAGGACCATGGCTGTCTCTTATACACATCTGACGCTGCCGACG
>ERZ1504395.636-NODE-636-length-11496-cov-2.848003_pt1 | contig 11496 bp, 10 predicted proteins | sample MGYA00574839_ERZ1504395 | MGnify/ENA primary metagenome ERZ1504395 (study PRJEB39906, sample SAMEA3182049) | gut metagenome | biome: human; feature: gut; material: Stool; isolation source: human stools | place: Canada | collected 2012-02-08 ... | reverse complement strand
TTGATTTGGCTGTGAAAACGATTGAAGCGATGGCAGCTTCAGGTGCTGATGCAGTTAAAATACAAACATATAAGCCGGATTCGCTTGTTATGGATATAAATAACGAACATTTCGGTATGATAAAATCAGGTCTTTGGAAAGGAGTTACCCGTTATCAATTATATGCTGATGCTTATATGCCTTATGAATGGCAACCGGAATTAAAGAATATATCAGAACGGTTAGGTTTGGATTTCTTTTCTACACCATTTGATTTAGAAGGGGTGGCTTTTTTGCAAAAGATGGAAATTCCTATCTATAAGATTGCTTCTTTTGAGATAAATGATATACCTCTTATCAAGCAGGTGGCTAAAGTAGGCAAACCTATAATTATGTCTACAGGTGTTGCCGATTACAATGATATAAAGATCGCTCTTGATGCTTGTTATGAAATGGGGAATAAAGATGTTTCATTGTTGAAATGTACGTCTGAATATCCTGCGTCGTTAGAACAAGCCAATCTTCTGACAATTCCTGATATGATTGCTACTTTTAAGACTGTAGTTGGGGTTTCAGATCATACGATGGGGAGTGTGGTTCCAATGACTTCTGTTGCGTTAGGTGCAAGAATTGTAGAAAAGCATTTCATTTTAGATAGATCATTGGGTGGACCAGATTCTTCTTTTTCGATGGAACCTCAAGAATTTAAGAAAATGGTGGATGATGTAAGAGATGTGGAAAGTGCATTAGGAGGGATAAAAAGAGAAATCTCGGATAGAGAACGGGCTAAAAGAAGAGCCATTTATGCCATTGTGGATATTAATCCAGGTGATATTTTTACCGTTGAGAATACAAAATCATTTAGACCTGCTGATGGCTTATCGCCTGTTTATTATGAACAGATGTTAGGGCAAATAGCAAAGAGATACATTCCTATGGGAGAACCTTTGCAGTTAAGTGATATTGATATTAATAATAAAATAATTTAAGAATATGGAATTACAAAATTTTATTCAAAACATAGTAGATTTGTTTGATGACATTGACACTAGTAACTTTTCAGCATTGACTGATTTTAAAGATAATGATGAGTGGAATTTGTTGTTAGTATTATCTGTTATTGCTATGGTGGATGAGGAATATGGCATCATTATTACAAGTGATGACATTAGACAGGCAAAAACTATTGAAGACTTATATAGCATCGTTAAATCTAAGCAATGAACTATAATCCATTTTCTTTAGAGTACAAACGGATTCTTATAACAGGAGCAGGTGGTGGAATAGGTCGTTCTATTGCCATTGAGGCTGCTAAAATGGGTGCAATACTACTGTTAGTCGATATTAATATAGATGCATTGAATGAAACGGTAGGTATGTTGGAGAGCGAAAAATGTAGTGTATATCAGATAAATCTTGCTAATTATAATGAGATTCTGGATTTTGTAGAGTTAATTGATCCAATTGATGGGCTGGTGAATAATGCAGGTATTTCGAATACGAAGCCGTTGCATTTTATCAGTGAAGAGGAATATGAGAAGGTATTAGCTGTTAATACTAAAGCACCTATCTTTTTAACTAATCTCTTGTACAAGAGGAAGAAAATAAAGAAAAATGCTTCAATTGTCTTCATGTCTTCACTGGCAGGGTTATATACTTTTACTCCTGCGAATGGATTATATTCTTTATCAAAGAGTGCTATTACGGCTTATTCAAAAAGTTGTGCAGTAGAATTTGCAGTGAGGGGGATTCGCTCTAATAGTGTACACCCTTCAATGGTTAATACTGATCTGAAAATGAAATTGAGTTTTTCTGAGGAAGATTATAAGAAGGATATGCAAAAATATCCGTTGAAAAGATATGCGGAACCTTTTGAAATAGCTTACGCCGTTATTTTTTTGCTTAGTGATGCTGCGTCTTATATTACGGGACATACTTTAATTATAGATGGTGGTAGATCGTTGAAATAGTGCATGAAAGGTAAGAATATTATAATAACAGGTGCGAACCGTGGCATAGGTAAGGTTCTTGTGGAAATGTTTGCGAAAGCCGGTACTAATATTTGGGCATGCATGCGTAAAGAAAGCGAAAGTTTCATCATGTGGAAAACAGAACTAGAGCGAGTACATAATGTTTGGATAAAACTTGTTTATTTTGATATGACTGATGATGAATCACTTAATATTGGAATAAAAAAAATTTTCGATGAAAACTTGAAAATAGATATTCTTATAAATAATGCAGGCATCTCTACTGTAGGATTGTTAAGTCAGACCAAAATAGAGGATGTAAAAGTGTTGTTTGATACCAATTATTTTTCTATGCTCAATATTATTCAGAAAATATCAAAAAAAATGGTCAGACAAAAGAGTGGGGTAATAATTAATATGGGCTCTATTGCAGGTATCGAACCACAGCCAGGTAAGATTGCGTATGGAAGTAGTAAGGCTGCTGTATTATTTATGACCCAATGTTTGGCGAAAGAATTGGGGCCTCTTGGAATTAGGGTAAATGCCATAGCTCCTGGACCGATAGAAACTGAAATGATTCAACAATATAATACTGAGCAATTAAAGCAGTTATCAGTAGAGTCGTCGTTAAGACGTCTGGGTAAAACAGAAGAAATTGCTCAAGTAGCTTTATTCTTGGCATCGGAACGAGCTTCATATATCAATGGTGCGATTATTAAAGTTGATGGAGGACGATAATTATGGAAAGTGGTAAGTTAGATTCTAAAGAACTCATAAATCTTTGTAGAAAAATGCGCCTTCATGCTTTAGATATGGCGTTGGCTGCTGGAAGACGAGGAGCCCATTTAAGTGGTAGCTTGTCCTGTATTGAAATCTATGCGGTACTTTATGGTTCTATTTTAAAGTATAATGTTTCAAATCCAAGATGGGAAGGACGTGATCGTTTTATTGCAGGTAAAGAGCATGCTCGATTGGCTGAATTTCCTGTAATGGCAGAAATGGGTTTTTTCCCAATTGAAGAGTTAAACTCATATGAAGAAGACAATGGTTTGTTAGTTGGTCATCAAAGGAATTTGGATTTAGGCTTAGAGTATGCTTCCTTAAGTCTGGGTATGGAGCTTTCCTTTGCGGTAGGTAAATCTATTTATGCTAAACAAAATAATCTTCCATATCATGTATATGTTCTTTTGGGAGATGCAGAATGTAATGAAGGTTCTATTTGGGAAGCTGTCCTTACAGCCGGACATTATAAATTGGATAATCTAACTGTGATTGTTGATAGGAACTATATGGCAGTAGATGGCAATACAGAAGATTGGATGGCACAAATGGATATGGAACTTAAGTTTAAATCTTTTGGTTGGGAATCTAAAACGGTGAATGGACATAGTGTTGAGCAGTTGATAGACTCATTACAATATAGACCAATTGATAAGCCTTATGCTTTGATAGCTGAAACGGTTAAAGGAAAAGGCGTTTCGTTTATGGAGAATAATAAATTATGGCATCAGGCTGTATTGTCAGAAGAGCAATATAAAACAGCTTACGCAGAAATTTTAAATTCATAGAGTATATGGTTATTAGTACTCCACTTATAAAAGCTTATGCAAGATTAGGGCAAAAAGGAGCAGCTGCCGGCATTGGTATGCTTGAAGTAGCTAAACGCGATCCTAATTTGAGAGTTGTAGTTGCAGATAGTATTGCTATTGCAAGCTTGGATAGATTTTATGCAAACTATCCGGATAAAGTCATTAATGTGGGCATTGCCGAGCAAAATATGATAGGTATTGCAGCTGGTATAGCATCTGAATCTGGTAGTAATGTGTTTGCTTGTACTTATGCTGAATTTATTATTGCAAGAACAGTTGAGATGATACGTCAAAATCTCTCTTATCATCAATTTAATGTTAAGTTAATAGGAAATTCTGCTGGTTTTGCAATGGAGACCTTAGCTGTGTCTCATTGGGCTACAGAAGATATTGCACTTGTAAGAGCTTTGCCTAATATAATTATTCTTTCAGCTTCTGACTGTTTGGCTGCAATTAAGTTAGTTATTGCTGCTTCTTTGATTAAAGGCCCGGTCTATGTACGGTTGTCTGGTGGATTAAATTGCCCTATTGTTTATGAAAAAGATTGTGATTTTACCATTGGTAAATCTAATATAATTAAAAAAGGTGAAGATGTTGCAATCCTTGCAACTGGTTTAATGGTTCGAGAGGCTATGGATGCCGCTGAAATGTTAAAAGAAAAGAATATTAATGCTACTGTGGTGGATATGTATACTATTAAACCTTTAGATACAGGACTTTTAGATACTATCTTCTCTACTCATCGTTTGGTTGTTACTGTTGAAGAGCATAATATTATTGGAGGATTGGGTAGTTCCATTGCCGAATATAAGTGTGATAATAATTTACATGCTAGATTAGTAAGAATAGGTGTAAATGATCGATTCGGGGAACTTGGTTCTTTGAGATATATTTGGAAACAGCATGGATTAACAGCTGAACAGATAGCTAGTAAAATTGAGTTTTTGTTAAAATAATCAGTTATGACAAATTTAGAGAAATATCAAAATGCGTTTGTGGAAGGTTTGGAACTTCCCTGTGAAAGTGTGGAAAGTGCAACGATGGATACTGTTGAACGTTGGGATTCTATTGGACAAATGAGTTTGATGGCAATTATTGAGGATGAGTTTCAAATTGAACTTGAACCTGATGAAATCATTGCTTTTACTTCTTATCAGGCAGGTTTGGACATTTTGAGGAAGCGTAATATCGAATTTTAGTTTATATGATTTTTGATATAGACAAAAAAAATAAGCTATCAACCGCTATTATTGATGATAGTGGGAATAGATTGACATATGGAGACTTAACAATCTTTTGTGATGCTTTGAAAAGGAAAATTCCTGAAAGAAAATTAGTGTTTTGTTTATGTAAAAACACTGCACCATCATTGGCGGGATTTTTGGCTTTGTATGACAATAAAGATGTTTCTTTACTACTTAATGCTAGTATAGAGAAAGGATTACTTGATAATCTTTATAATATCTATAAGCCTGAGTATATATGGTGTCCTTCAAATATGGAAGGGATTGGGGAAACGGAGATTATTGAAGAATATTTAGGCTATGTACTATATAGAACAACTAATGATACACCTGCTTTAAATCCTGATTTATCTTTGTTATTAACCACCTCAGGTACTACTGGAAGTCCTAAATTAGTACGTCATAAATATGGCAACATAGAAATTAATGCTCAAAATGTTGCAAATGTATTTGGATGGAATACTACTGAAAGGGGGATCTGTGATTTGCCAATGCAATATACTATGGGGCTGAATGTTATCAATAGTCATTTATATGCTGGCGCAACAGTTTTGCTTCTTTCTAATCATCTCTTAAGCCCGCTCTTTTGGAATTTTATTAAGGAACAAAGGGGAACTAATTTTACAGGAGTTCCATATAGCTATGAAATCCTGAAGAAAATGAAATTTACTCAAATGGATTTGCCATATCTCAAGACAATGGCTGAGGGCGGGGGGAAACTTTCAAATTCTCTATTTGAGTATTTTTCAAAATATGCCTCTGATAACGGTAAGCGGTTCATTGCAACTTTTGGCACTACAGAAACATCTGCTAGATTAGCTTATCTTCCAGCTGAGTTGGCAACTAAAAAATGTGCTAGTATAGGTTTCGCAATTCCAGGAGGAACTATTGTATTAAAAGATGACCAAGGTAAAGTTGTAGTCAATTCTAATGTAGAGGGAGAATTGTGTTATCAAGGTCCTAATGTGACAATGGGATATGCGGAGTCTGTAGAGGATCTGGTGAAAGGCGATGAGTTTAAAGGTGAATATTGTACTGGTGACATAGCCTTTAGGGATGAGGACGGCTGTTATTTTATTATTGGTAGGAAAAAACGTTTCTTAAAGTTATTCGGACTGCGAGTTAGTTTAGACCAATGTGAGAAAATAATAGCAGATGGATTATTTATTGATTGTGCATGTAGTGGAAATGATGATAGAATGTTTGTGTATGTAACAGAGGCAGGAAAAGAAGAACAAGTTAAAAAGCTCATTTCAATAAAAACAGGGCTCCCTTTAACATCCTTTACTGTAAAATGTGTAGATGAAATTTATCGAAATGAGTCTGGCAAGATCAATTATCGGAAATTAGATAACGAATATGGCATTTTTTAAGATAGATAATGTAAAAATAGCAGGAATCTCTGCTTGCGTGCCTCCGAAGCAAGTTGAGAATATAGATTCTATTCTCATAGAAGATAAAAAAGAATTAGAGAAATACATAGAAACCACCGGAGTCAAAAGAAGATATATTGCCGAAGAGGGAATTTGTTCTTCTGATTTGTGTTTAGAGGCAGCAGAAAGATTAATTGAGAAATTGGATTGGGAAAAGGAAGAAATTGAGTGCTTGATATTTGTCTCTCAAACTCCGGATTATATTTTTCCAGCTACAGCATGTGTCCTTCAAGATAGATTAAAGCTTTCTTCTAACTGTATGAGTTTTGATATCACGATGAGTTGTCCTGGTTGGATTTACGGACTTTCCGCAATTTCTGCAATTTTGAGTGCTGGGAAAATTAAGAAAGGGCTATTGCTTGTAGGGGAAACATCTACCAAAGCTAAATCTCCTTATGACAGAGTAAATTTGTTGGCTGGTGATGCTGGAACAGCTACGGCTCTTGAATTTAATACATCAGCTTCACCGATCATCTTTGATATGCATACTGATGGAAGTAATTTTAAATCATTGATTATTCCTGATGGTGGATATAGAAACCCTGTAACTAAAGAATCTTTTGAGTATGTAATGTGTAAGGATGATATTTTGAGAAATAGACTTCAAGCGAATATGGAAGGAGATAGTATTTTTTCTTTTGCAGTAAATACTGCTCCTAAAGAGATTAATGCACTTTTATCTAAACTAGCAGTAGATAAGGCTGATGTAGACTATTTCTTGATTCATCAGGCAAATCAAATGATTAATAAGTTTATTCAAAAGCGGCTGAAAGTTGATGATTCTAAGTGTATATATAATATCACAGATTTTGGTAATACATCATCTACATCCATACCATTAATGATCATTAGTAAACTTAGAGAAAAGTTTAATGGGAAGAAAATTGTGTGTAGTGCCTTTGGTACAGGTTTGGCATGGGGAACTATGGTTATGGATACATCTACGGACGGGGTTTTTCCTGAGTTGATAAGATATGCTGACGATAAAACAGATAATTAACTCTGTTTACAATTCCAATACATTCCTGCTTTATACGAAGAATAGTAGTGAATGCTGGCTTGTTGATGCGGGAGATGCGGATAAAGTGATAGACGCTATTCCCGAAGGAAAAAAGTTAGTTGGTGTATTGTTTACCCATACTCATTATGACCATATTTATGGTATTAATGAACTGTTGAGGAAATATCCTGAGTTGATTCTCTATACAAATGAATTTGGAAAAACAGCTTTATTGTCACCTAAATTGAATTGTTCACGTTATCACATGGAGGCAGAAGATATCATTTGCTGTAGGCCGGGGAATATTATTACTATTAATGAAGGAGAAAAATTGAGACTCTTTTCTGGCAATGATAGCTTTGTCTCGGTGTATGCGACTCCAGGGCATGACAAAAGTTGTTTATGCTATGCAATAAGTGGTTGTTTCTTTAGTGGTGATTCATATATACCAGGCTTGAAAGTGATAGCTTCTTTTCCTAATAGTAATCGAGTTGATGCAGAGATCTCTCAGCAGCGAATAATACAATTGTCTCGTAACTTAAGTTTATATCCTGGTCATGGATACATTGAATATGATAAAAAATAAATTTGTAATACTTGTAAATTTTCTCTTATTACTAATAATTGTTTTGAATCCTGTCGGAAGTATCAGTGCTAGGAAAGATTCTTCTCCATATATTATTTCTACAAGAAAGATATATACGGGAAAACCTTATGCTTCATTCACATCGTTGGTTAATCATGAGGGACGATTTTATTGTGCATTTAGAGAGGCAAAAAAACACTATGATCCTAGCGGAGAAGATGTTGGAGTTGTTAAAATTTTATATTCAAAGGATGGGAAACGTTGGCAGTCCTTCTTAACGTATAGTGTAGATGGTATAGATTTGCGGGATCCGAAACTTACAGTTACACCGGAAGGAAAGATTATGTTGCTGGTGGAGGAAGTTAAATATGAGAAGAAAGTAGCTGTTTTAAGAAAAACATGTGTTAGTTTTTTCTCTTCTAATAAATTGCATACAGAGCTATTACCTATAAGTTTTATGTCTGATATGAAATGGAATTGGTTGTGGGATATAACATGGATAGAGGGAACTGCTTATGGTTATATTTATGTTCCTTATTTTGCTTTTGTGAAATCTTCTGATGGAATTAATTATGAATTAGTAGACAAACCTACCATTGATAATTTTCCGACGGAAGCATCAGTGGTGAGGTGGGGAAATAAATTTGTGTCTGTTGTGAGACGAAAGCAGAATGCTTATGTGGGGATGAGTAATGATGGTAAACAATGGCAATGGAAAGATGGGGGAATGCAGATGGGGTGTCCAAAACTGTTTATTCATAAGGATAAAGTTTATGCAGTCGGCCGTGCTTATAATGGAAAAGCTAAAAGCACATCCTTGTTTCGTATTGACACAGATAATGGCAAGATAACAAAACTACTTGAACTGTCATCAGATAAAGATAGTGCGTATCCGGGTATTGTATTGGAAGGTGATATACTTTATATTTCGTATTATCTAGGGAATTTAACCGAAAGCTCAATTTATTTCTCGAAGATAAAATTGTGAGATAGTAAAAGGTTCTTTTGATTTAAACTTTATACTGATTAAAATAAATTAGATGACTTGTACTTTTTCGCTAAAACGATGTGAGGCTAAACGTTTATCGGTATGTTGAAATTGTACGTAATAGATTATTGTTTATGGATAAGCGTGTAAAATTGATGTTTAAGAACATGATATTCTTATACATAAGGATGTTTGTAATTATGTGCATCAATTTGCTGGCTGTTAGATTGTTGCTTCAAGTATTGGGGGAGACGGATTATGGTATTTTCAATGTAGTAGGTGGTATAGTTACAATGCTTTCGTTTCTTTCTTCTTCGATGTCTTCTGCAACAATGCGGTTTTTCTCATATAATATAGGTAAGGGAGATAATAAGAATTTACGTAAGTTATTCAGTGTAAGTTTGATGGTGTATATTGGAATTATTATTATTTCTGTGTTGTTGGCAGAAACAGGTGGTTTATGGTTTATTTACAACAAACTTCTCATACCTGATAGTAGGTTTCAAGCAGCATTTTGGGTTTATCAGTTCTCTGTTGTAACTTTCTCTTTAAATATGATGAGTGTTCCGTTTATGGCGCTTATCATATCAAGTGAGAAAATGAACTTTTATGTGTTGTTAAGTATATTTGATGCTGTGTTGAAGTTAGTAATAATTGGAATTGTCCATTATATGGATGGTGATAAATTGATATTATATGTTGCATTATTTACAAGCATATCGATAGCAAATATTGTTGCATATTTACTTTATGTAAAAGCATGTTATCGACAAGTTGAAATTATTCCTCGGTGGGATACTGTATGTTTCCGAGAACTTTTTTCTTATTGTAGTTGGTATATGTATGGCTCTGTGTCACAGTTAATAAAAAATCAGGGAATAAACGTGTTGTTGAATATGTTTTTTAATCCAGTCATTAATGCTGCTAGAGGGATAGCTTACCAAATAAGTTCAGTTATGACTACTTTTGTAAATAGTTTTTATCAGGCTGTCAGGCCGCAAATAACAAAAAGATATGCATCTGGTGAGATAGAATCGATGCGTTCGTTGGTCTATCAAACGACAAAAATGTCTTACTATCTTGTTCTGATTATTTCATTGCCTCTTTTAATCATTCTTCCTGAAATTTTGTCACTATGGCTTGTACAAGTTCCTGACCATACTGTTCTATTCACCCGTTTAGTTATTATTGCAACTATTATTGAGACGTTAGAACTTCCATTGAATACTGCCATATGTTCTAATGGAAATATTAAATGGTTTCAACTTGTGACAGGAACTATAGTGATAATGAATCTACCAATTTCATACATATTTCTGAAGCTCGGTTATTCACCGCAAATTACGATGATAGTTGCGATTGCTATTGCTGTTTTAGCTCAAATAGCAAGAATTTTATTTGCCAAACTGGTTTTTGGCTTAAATATAAAAGAATATCTGATTCTAATATCTAAATTAGGAATGACATCTCTTATTGCTATAATAGTTCCATTGTTGGTGAGATGGAAATTACAAGATATCTTTCGTCTTGATTTATTGATCGGGTATATAGCTATTTCTTTATTATATATTTTGATAGTTATTTATCTTGTTGGAATTAGTACTAAAGAAAGAGCGACTTTGAATTATTATGTGAATAGCTATATTGAAAAATATCGAAAAAAATGAAAAATATAGCACTTTTTCCATATTTTATTTCGGTTTTCTTTATGATGTGTGCTTCCTATTATTTGTCTTTTACTTGGAAGATAAATGCAATCGTATGGTTTCTCCTAGCAAGTATTATGAGTATTATTTTTTATTCACATAATAAGAAGGAATTTAGAATTACCAAGAAGGAACAGTCTATTTTAGTACTATGGTCTATATGCTCTTTGTATATAGCATTATCTCCTGGTTTTAATTTGGGAAATTTATTACGAAATTTGTTAATATGGCTATCTGGAGTTGTCTTGATTTGTATGTCTTTGAAACTTAAAATGAAATTCTTAGGATTTGTATCGAGAGGGACTTCCTTTATTTTATGTTTTTCTTTAATTGGATGGGGGATTTATCATATGGGCATTCCTTTACCTAATAAAATCGTTACGGATTATGATGATGGATACCATATTTTATCTGATTATTTTTTTTTCTTAATTAATGAAAACTCTCAATTTGATTTTTATCAACGTTTCACGAGTCTATTTATTGAACCGGGACAAATGGCTTCAATTTGTGTAATTCTTTTGTTCTCAAATATATTCTTAAAAGGAAAGATATTTGATATAATAATTCTAACAATTAGTCTGATTTGTTCTTTTTCATTGGCGGGTTGGATGGTTACAGCTATAGGTTTCTTTCTTATGTTAATTATGAAATCTCAAAGTAAAGTGATACTTCTGTTTTTTTTTATTTTTATATTGGGTTTATTTCTAACGATAAAATATGTAAGTGAAGATTCTCTTGTCGGGAAACTTATTATAGAAAGATTAGTTTTTGATGAAGAAAAGGGATTTGCTGGAAATAATAGAACAGGTGAAGATTTTGAATACAACTTTGAAAAGTATATTCAATCTAAAAAGTGTATATTAGGTCTTGATGGAGAACTTCATGAAGGTAATAATTGGACTACAGGGAATTCTGGATATAAGGTTACTATTGTTTATTTTGGATTTGTTGGCTTGTTGATTATGCTATTACTATTATTTAAAATATTTATAATAAAT
>ERZ1504395.524-NODE-524-length-15009-cov-4.023405_pt1 | contig 15009 bp, 10 predicted proteins | sample MGYA00574839_ERZ1504395 | MGnify/ENA primary metagenome ERZ1504395 (study PRJEB39906, sample SAMEA3182049) | gut metagenome | biome: human; feature: gut; material: Stool; isolation source: human stools | place: Canada | collected 2012-02-08 ... | reverse complement strand
TACGAGATCTAGTACGGTCTCGTGGGCTCGGAGATGTGTATAAGAGACAGGGTGCTGTCATTCACCACACCATGATCAGTAATCTTATATTTACCGCCAAGGGTTTCGATATTTACAATTTCGTTCTGTCTGAACCAGTCGGGAATAAGGGTACCATCGGGGAATTTCTCTTGTGCAAAAGATGGCAGGCAGAAAAGCAAACTACATACTAAAGTTACGAATTTCATGGTCTTTATCATTAATTGAGTTAATAGTGTCTTGATCGGATCGATTTATCCGTTTGCAAAAATAGGGATTAAAATCTACATGCTGCTCATGAGGATAAGCCCATTTCCTAAGTTATTTGTTGGTTTATATAGGCTTTTTGATTCTTCCTTTCCATACAGAAAGGAAGTTAACTCGTCAACTTTTCCTCTATCCGAGCTTTTTGAAAAAGCAATAATCAGAAGTCTGCTTTTTCCGTAATACACATGGACTGCCCGTTGACGGGATGGGTGAACTCTATGGATTCAGCGTGCAGATAGAGCCTTTTGTCTTTCTTTCCATAAAGTTCGTCGCCTATGATGGGGCAATGCAGTCCTGACGGATGTGCCGCATGTACGCGAAGCTGGTGAGTACGTCCGGTATGGGGATAAAAGGCTATACGTGTATATTTATCTGTACGTTCGAGAACCTGATAATAAGTGATGGCAGGCTTGCCGTATTGTGTGTCTACCATTTGCCGGGGGCGGTCCAATGGATTGGGGCAAAGCGATAGTTCAATAGTGCCCTCATCTTCCGGGACGATGCCATCGAGCAAGGCTATGTACTTCTTTCGGATACTACGATTCTTGAATTGTGCCTGTAAGTGTTGGTGCGTCTTCTTATCTTTGGCAATGATTAAAAGTCCCGATGTAGCCATATCCAGCCTATGTACGATCATGGGACCCTCTGCTTCCGGATAAGCTTCTCTTGCCAGGTCGTATATAGACGTCTGTCTCTCTTTTCCGGGTACTGAAAGCATTCCGGCAGGCTTATTAATAATCAATAGCCATTGGTCTTCATAAACTATATTCAATTTTTCATTGCCTCGTTCCGCCCCCTGTTGCATAGGATTTGCTTCTACCTCCAATCCCTGCAACATGTGCCGGAGAATTGGTTCGCATTTGCCCTTACAGGCTGGATAGTAATAACCGTGATGCCGTACTTCGTTTTTGGGAGAATTACCCCACCAGAATTCGGCCATGGCTATCGGTTTCCAATGATGTAGATAGGCTTGTTGTAACAATTTAGGAGCGGCACATTCACCTGCACCGGCGGGAGGAGTCTTATGTACGGTTTGCTCGAATATGTCGCATAAAGTTATCGCTTCTCCCCGGTAGTTCAACATTCTGAATTGTTCGAATAGTTGTTGTTGCAAGGCGGCAGAGCGGACTTTACGTTCTGCTTTCAGCTCTTGTATTTGTTTTTCCCAATTACCAGCTTCTACCTGCAAGGAAGCTATCTTATCTTTCCAGGAGCGTTCCAACCGTTTATATTCTGCCTTCTGGAACTGGCTCTCTCGTATCAGATCTGCTTCTTCCTTTGCATCAAGCTGACCTGTCTTTCTGAGCAATTCTCTTTTATCTTTTGCTTCTTTCAATTGTATCTTGGCAATTGACAATGCATCTTGTGCAGATTGGGTGGTTTGGGTAAGATTTGATCGTAGGTCAATATATTTCTTATCCTCTTCCAACCGGCGGATACGACGGTTGATAGCGGATATGTTTTCTTCTTCTATTTTGAAGAAGCCTTGAGGTTGCAATAAATCGTACACGGGAGGTACAAAATATGGATGTATATTCTTCCCGGCTAATATGCCCGAAAAGGCGGTTAAATAACCTATGCTTCCATCTTCGGTTTGCACAATCAGCACTCCGAACATTTTCCCCTGGCTTAATTCCTCTTGCCAGTCGCTTTGCTTGCTGAGGTAGTTTTGTACCTCTTCCGCTGCCATTACACACAATGGATGAGGAGTATAACAGAAAGGGTAAGTAAACCTTTCCGGAAGTGGAATATCGCTGATTGAAGTAGTAAAACGGTGCAACATAATGGTGCAAAGATACTACATTCTTTGGGTATCTGTGAAGTTATCCGGCAGAAAAGAATTCCTCGCTTTCATTATGGTAGGGTAGGAGGAAAGTGAACCGGCTTCCTTTTCCAATCTCTGAGGCCACACTAATCTTCCCACCGAGTTTTTCCGCAATTACCATGCTGATGGAAAGTCCCAGACCCGTGCCTTGAACAAATTCATCTTGTTTGTAGAAGCGTTCGAATATCATTCGTTGCTCTTCTTTCGGAATACCTTTGCCGGTATCTTCTACGTAAATGGAGACTTCGTATGTTGAAAAATCAATTTCATAACCCAGTTTGATGTATCCTGATTTGGTAAACTTAGTGGCATTATTCAGGAAGTTAGTCATAATCTGGCTGAGGCGGTTCACGTCCGTATTGATGAAGAATGCGGCATCGGGCACTTCTTTGATAAACTTTATTTCCTTGGGTATCAATAAGGAATGTGTCAAATACATACTATCCACCCAATTATTCAGATTACACGTTGAATAGGAGAAAGTCATGTTGCCCGATTCGATACGGGAGAGTTCCAGTATATCATTGATGAGTTTCAGAAGCAATTCGCAATTGGTATTGATCGTATTGATGAAGTCAGCTTTCTCTTCATCGGGCAGGTCGTCTTCGCTGACGAGTAAGTTGGAGAACCCCACAATTGCATTCAGTGGAGTACGTATTTCATGGCTCATATTGGCGAGGAAAGATTGCTTCAGTTCCGCCTCTATCGCCAGGTCTTTTGCTCTCATGAGTTCCTCTTCTTTGTCCTTGAAGTGTTGCACATTGGTGATTAAGCCTATAATGGAGGCTGTTTCGGCCATTGCCTCCGTGGGATTGACATAACGGAGTTCATACCAGATATACCCTTTACCATTAAAGTTGCACCGGCATTGGGTGTGCGTTTTGGAATCCGGTTGGTTTTTCACATGATAAAACGTGTTCAACACATCCACTCTATCTTCCGGATGTATCGCTTCGGCCATTTCTTGTAGGGTGAAAGTACGGAAAGGCATATCCAGATGCTCAAAGAATTCTTTATCACAGATGAAAGCATTTGTTTTCTCTATGTATTTCCAGGCATAGATGTTGCTCTTTTCGAGTGATAGCGATAATAATTCCTTTTCTCTGGTTAGTTCCCTTTGGGCGGTGCGCTTTCTTTTAGACTCTCTGACATAGAGAAGTAGCGGATAAATGATGAAAAAACAAATGGAAGAGAGAGCCAGAACAATGATACAAATAAAAAGAGGCTTGTACTTGGCTTGGAAAGGTATCTTGATTACAATATAATCTTGTGGATGTTCTTCAACTTCAACATTGGTTTCTGTTTTCTGAATATCTTGGGATTCAGCGTACTGGGGTTCTACCGCATGCATCTTTGTAAATAGGACAAAGAAGATTAGAATAATCGAAACTCTTTTCAGTAGCTGATAGCGTTTTTTCATAGCTGAAGAATAACTCATTTTGCAAATGTACATGAATATTTTTAATTCTTGCACAAATAAATAAAAATGTGAGAATTAGCTCGTTTTATGTCCGAATGGCAGATTCTTTCCATCTTAAAAAAAGACTATTTTAATGTAAATCTTATTTTTTTATTTTATATACTGATTTTTCGCAATTCACGGCTTAGCCAGATAGTAACATTGATGGTCGTATAAATGTCCATCGTAGGTTAACTCGGCCTGATGGAGAGTGCCTTCATAGATAAAACCGTGGCGTTTCAAAAGCTGTTGCGAGCGCTCGTTATGGGGATAGCAATTTGCGGTGATGAGGCTTAGTTGGAGGGTGCTGAATCCGTAATCGAGAACAGATTGCACCGCTTCCGTCATGTAGCCCTTTCCCCAATGGGATTCATCGAGCCAGTATCCCAGCATGCGTGCTTGCGGGTTTTCACGCTTGGGATCTGGGATGATACCGACTGAACCGATCAAACGTCCGTCTTCTTTTAGGATGATAGCCCATATCCCGGACTGGGATATAAATACGGAACGAAGGATTTCTTGTGATTCTTCTAAGGAACCATGAGGTTTCCAGCCGGCATTGTTTCCTATATTTGGGTTTTGGCAGCATTTAAAGAAGGCTTCCGCATCACTTTCCCGGAAGGGGCGTAATAGTAGCCGTTCCGTTTCAATCGGAGCATCCGGTTCATTACTGGTTTCTTCCTTCCTGTATACACATTCCACTCGATTGCCATCCGGATCGAGTATGACGCTTTCGAAATATCCATCGCCCGAAGTCCGCGGTTCGCCGGCTATGGTATACCCATCGCTACGGAGTTGCTCAGTAGTGCGGAGAACGTCTTCTTTGCTTTGGAAAGAGAGAGCAAAGTGCGTGAGTCCCAACTTGTTCTCTTCTATCGGAGTGTTTTGCACATCTGTGCGGCTCATTAATTCTAATGCCGCGCCATCATCAAAATAGATGAAATAGGACTCGAAACCCTTTTTCGGATTGATATATTTTTCATTGCTTGTTCCGTTAAAGTAGCGGATATAAAACTCTCTCAATTCTTCCAGACGAAAAGTCCAGATGGCGATATGATGTATTTTCATGTGATATAATAGTTTGAATATCTGTTCTTTGTAGTTAATTAAAAACTACTTTTCATGCAAATATAATGATTATTCCTTATAAAAGCCTACCTTTGCGCCCTAATTAAAAGAAATGATGACATTTAAACAGATGAATATTTCGGAGCCGGTGTGCCGTGCGCTCCTTGAAAAAAACTATTCTACTCCTACTCTTATACAAGAACAAGCCATACCGGAAGCCCTGACAGGGCGTGATCTATTAGGACTGGCTCAAACCGGAACCGGTAAAACGGCGGCATTTGCCATACCTATCATAGAACAATTGCTTGCCGACCCTACATCTCAGCAGAAAGGTGCTCCACGTAAGATTCGTGCTCTTATCCTTACTCCAACGCGTGAGTTGGCAATTCAGATTGATGAATCGCTGGCAGACTATACACGATATACCACGTTGCGCCATACCGTTATTTTCGGTGGGGTAAAGCAGAAGTCGCAAACTGATGAATTGCGCGCTGGAACGGATATCCTGACGGCTACTCCCGGTCGTTTGCTCGATCTGATGTCACAAGGATTTATCCGCCTCGACCATGTGCGGCACTTCGTGCTTGACGAAGCTGACCGTATGCTCGATATGGGATTCATCCATGATGTGAAGCGCTTGTTGCCTAAGCTCCCGCCCAAGAAGCAAACCTTGTTTTTTTCGGCTACCATGCCTGATAGTATTGACCGCCTGGCTAAAGGTTTATTGCGCAATCCGGCGAGGGTGGAAGTCACTCCGGCATCCAGCGTAGTGGAAATAATCAGTCAGTCCATCTATCGTGTGGAAAAGCCTCAGAAGAAGGAATTGCTGGCACAACTATTACTCGGAGAGGCCGGACACCAGGTACTTGTATTTTCGCGTACCAAACATGGGGCAGATAATATAGCGCGCTATTTATCACGTCGTGGCATCACTTGTGAAAGTATCCATGGAGATAAGTCACAAAATTCCCGCCAGCGTGCATTGAGTAATTTCAAGGAAGGTCGTTCCAATGTAATTATCGCTACGGATATTGCGGCACGCGGTATTGATATCAAAGGTTTGGATTTGGTTCTCAACTACGATTTGCCCGATGTGCCGGAAACCTATGTTCATCGTATCGGACGTACGGGACGTGCAGGTTGCGAAGGACGTGCCATTGCCTTTTGTTCGGGTGAGGAAGTGCCGATGTTGCGTGAAATAGAGAAACTTACAGGTATCAAACTGGAGCAACGGAAACATGATTTACCGCCTTTGGAGGAGACGAAAACAGCTCCGGTTGCCAATGTTACACGAAAGGTACAAGCGAAAGCACCGGCAGAGAAGCAACAAGGCAAGCAGAACAATAAGAGGCGGGAGAACAGAAAGCCTGCCGAACCCTTGAAGAATACTCAGCAAGCAACGGTTGTTGCTGAAAAGCCCAAACGTCATAATCGTCCGGCGAAACCGATATTAGCTCGGGAATCGCAACAAAAGCAATCCGCGGATAAAACGGAGCAAGCATCCAGTCGTTCGGCAAAGTTGCGTTCGCGTTATGAAAATTATGAATGATTGGCTATAGTTTATCTAACGATTAAAGGTTTCCATTGGTGGAGTTGGTTTATTCTGGGAAAGAAATGAACTAAATGCTGATAATAATTTAGGCGCGGATTACGCGGATTACACGGATTAAAGGCTGCGCTACAACATTGTACTACAGAAAAAATCCGTGTAATCCGCGTAATCCGCGCCTAAAATTATATTCATAACCCGAAAGAAAGAAATAGCTTCCGCCAACGGATTAAAGTTGTATTTCTTAATAAACGAACTTGTAAAATAAATTAGCTTTTATGCTTCTTGTTTTGTTCGAAAAGAAGAAAAAAGGTGATAGTTAAGTACATAGAAAATCTTTTTTATTCTTTTAAAAGTTTGTATATTAGCGCCTTGAAGATACTCGAAAATGTATTTTATTTTTGTTTTAAGTGTCTCTAACCCTAAGGTGTAAAAAGTAATATGATCGAAAAGAACAAGAGTTTAAGTGTATTTCTCCTTCATTTCTTAGAGCGTTTAAATGGATGTGAATCCATTGAAAAGAAAATCACGGAATCATTGACGGATATTTGTACTTTCTATAAGTTTAAAAAAGGATTTGTCTATCAGACCGATGGTTTTCGCTATTTCTTCCTGAAAGAAACGATTGGAAATGAAGACCATTCTCTGAAGCGTCGCTTTGAGATGAGTGAAATGACCAAAATACATTCCGATCGTATGAAGGTCAAGAACCGTCCTTTTTATGCCAGTAGAAACGATGACAATTCCTTAGTTGACATTGACGTTCTGGATTTTTATGGAACGGACTCCTTGTTGGTCCGTCAATTTGAAGATAGTGAAGGAAAGATTATCGGGTTTATAGGATTTGCGGATAGGGAGGATACAACTCCTTTCACGGATGAGGAATTGCAAACCATTCATCTATTGCTGGGGTCGCTTTCCAAAGAAATAGCCGTTCGTGAATATAAAGAACGGGAAGTGCGGGCAAGCAATACGCTGGGTAGCATCATGAACAATATGGGAGTCGACATTTATGTGAACTCTTTTGATTCTCATGATATGTTGTATGCCAATGCGTCTATGGCGGCTCCGTATGGTGGCATTAAGCATTTTGAAGGAAAGAAGTGCTGGCAGGCTCTTTATACCGATAAAACGGGCGAATGTGAGTTTTGTCCTAAAAGACACCTGATCGACGAAAACGGTCTACCTACTAAAGTTTACTCCTGGGATTACCAACGCCCGTTCGATCAATGTTGGTTTCGTGTATTCAGTGCGGCATTTCCCTGGATAGACGGCCAGATGGCACATGTCATTACCAGCGTTGATATCGACCATCAGAAAAAGATAGAAGAAGAATTGATAATAGCCAAGGATAAGGCCGAAAATCTGGATCGCTTGAAGTCCGCCTTTCTGGCTAACATGAGTCATGAGATTCGTACTCCGTTGAATTCCATAGTCGGTTTCGCAAGTATGCTTGTTGAGGAGGAGGATAGAGAAGAGCGTCAGGGCTATATTGAAATCATGCAAGAGAACACGGAATTGCTCTTACAATTAATATCCGACATTCTGGATTTATCCAAGATAGAGGCGGGAACGCTCGATTTCAACATGGGATATTTGAATATCAGGGACTTCTGTGAAGATATATTGCGTGGTTATGAAATCAAAGAAGATAAGCCTGTACCGGTTGTGTTGGCTTCCGGTCTGCCCGATTATCGTATCTATACGGATAAGAAACGCTTGATGCAGGTCATCACCAACTTTATAAATAATGCTCTGAAATTCACCAGTAAGGGGCAGATCACTCTGGAGTACCATTTTAAAGAGGGTACCAATGAAATAGAGTTCTCGGTTACGGATACGGGTATCGGCATCGCACCGGATGCGGTGGGGCAGGTTTTCGACCGATTTGTGAAGCTGAACACATTCTCCAAGGGCACCGGCTTAGGGTTGTCCATCTGCCGGAGTATTGTGGAGTACCTTGGTGGCACGATTGGCGCCGAATCGGAAGTAGGAGTCGGGAGTCGTTTCTGGTTTACGCATCCTTGCGCGGAATCGGCCTGATTATGGAGTAGTCTATTATTTATGAACTAAATTTATAAGCTAATGAGAAACAAAACGTGGAAGTATCTGGTTGTTACATCTGCAATATTCGTGTTATCAGCTTGTGGCGGAGGCACAAAAAAGCAAGTAAATGAGGATGTAAGTATGGATAATGTAAATGGGGTGTGCGATGGCCTGAAGACATTGCAACTGGATGAAGTGAAAGTTACCTGGATACAGGATAATGCGAAAGAGCGCCTGATGGAAAGAACGCTTTTTGCGGATGCTGACGATAGTCTGATAGAGAGTTTGAAACTAGAAGGCGGAATACCTTCGTCCATGAGTGCTTTTCTGGTAGAAACGGGTGGAATCCGAATCCTGTTTGATACGGGCATGGGAGCACCAGATAGCCGTCTGCTATCGGGCTTGGCTTCTTTGGGAATTACCCCTTCCGATATTAAATATTTGTATCTTACCCATTTCCATGGCGATCACATCGGTGGAATGATGAAAGGGGATAGTGTTGTGTTTCCTGATGTTGAAGTGTATGCATCGAAAGTGGAATATGATGCCTGGCTCAAGATGCCTGCCGACAGGAATGCGCAAGTGTTGAAAACGATGAATGCTTATAAAGACCGTTTGCATTTGTTTGAGTTTGGAGAAACATTGCCGGGTAATGTCGTTGCGATGAATGCTGAGGGACATACTCCCGGGCATACCGTGTTTCAGGCGAACAAATTGTTGGTGATTGCCGATCTTATCCATGGAGCCGCTCTTCAGTTAGAGCATCCCGAAATCTGCGCTACGTATGATATGGATAAGGAGAAGGCGGTGAAATCACGTAAGTGTTTCCTTCAATATGCCAAAGACAATGGTTTGACGATGGCAGGTATGCATTTGCCGGCTCCGGCATTCAAATAGTATTTTCCAAATTGGTATTAACAGGGGGTGTTTCTTCACCCTCTTTTGATTTTTCCAAAGTTTTCGGACGCTTCATAGGCGAGGGCTTCTTTCCGTATTTACGTTCTTTTTCCCAAGCGGCTTTCCGGGCTTGGTATGCTTCATATTGTTTTTCTAAATAATTGTCGGCCATAATGTAATCGTTTAAAATAAAGATGCTTATCGTTGGGTAGGCAATGAGAACTCTTGCCAGTCGTACTCCTGTCCGTTTTCATCGGCTACGGCAACGCGTATGATGACTTCTCCTGTCTTTATCCGTTCTCCGGCATTGATGCTGGCGGTATATTTCACACCTTCATGAGGCTTAATCTGCTCTATCATGACCGAGGGTGAAATATAGATACGCTTCATGCCCGTGATTTCGACCACTACCGGTACTACGTTGAAAGCTGTTCTGTTTCCTTCGTTTATGATTTCGAAGATCACTTTACAATTTTCGCCTGAGTTGATTGTGTGGTCGCGATTGGCGTCAATGAAACGTATATTATGTATTCTCAGATTCTCGATAGCTGATGAATATTGGGGTTGGGGTCTGGACGGTTGAGTCCTTTCTACCCGGTAGCTATATTCTTCTGTCTGCTTGGGGGCGGTAGCGGCATTTGCGATGGCTGCTCCGGCGATGGTTCCGACGATGGTACCAATGGCGGAACCCCGGTAGCCACCTCTCCATCCCCTGTTACTTTCGCCAATGAGGCCTCCGATGGCGCCTCCCACATTTCCTCCGATGGATGCTCCGGCCAACACCGCGCCCGGGTCACCTGCCGCCATACGATTGGTGCTACATCCGCTACATAGGATGGCTAATGCTAATATTCCTATGAAATATGTAGTAATTCGTTTCTTCATATCTGAATCCTTTAACACCTGCTTGATAACCGTTGGTTTGCCTATCTGACGAGTACCCATTACGACTTGAATGAACTTTCGCTGCTCTTTAAGCCGATTCATAATTACTTGATATTCTGATCTTTTATACATAGGGTTACATTTTACTCAGTGCACTAAGTATTTTTACTCAATACAAAGATAACAAATATATTAAATTAATAATCATGTGTTTACGAAGAAAATCCGATTTTTGCAATTAGACAAGTGTTCTGTAATACCTATGTGATCAGCGCAACTTGTGAGAACCAGATAGTTGGAAAGGTGAGTTTATTGAATAAAAGTTCTTTAGAATATTGTGGAATTAGAGGATATAGTATATTTTTACGAGAAATAAAATGTAAGATTGACTATGAGTACTTTTCGTTCCATAGAAGAATTAGTGAAGAGTCTTGAACGCGAGAAAGAACTACTGAAAGAAATGTTTGCCAAACGGAAGTCGCTTTCGTTTCGTTATGATTATGCGCTTGAGATGACAGAGTATAAAGAAGAGCGTGTTCGTTATCTGATTGACTACGGTGTAATACGTGACACGGGCGACTTTCTTGAAATGGAAGATCTTTATCTGAAGTTCTTTGAAGATGTGTTGGAAGTGAATGAGGAAATCAATGTATCTTTTGTACAGGACTATCTTACACGCCTCAATGAAAATATAGATTATTATCTGAAAGAGAATAATGAAAAGCGCAAGTACAATTATCAGCGTGAAGTGAAACGCTGTCTGAAAAACATTGCTCTTACCACTGTCCGCAATGTAATGGACCTGAAAAGGAACATGGATAATACTTACAAGAATGAACCCAACTACCAAATAAAAAAAGCGAAGTTGATGAGATTAAGCGAAAAGCTCAAGAACATCTCTTTGCTAATAACTAAAAGTGAGGAGCTGATTGATAACCAGCAACCGGTCTTTTTCCGCATAGCCATGGATGTGCAAATGCGGAATGTGGTGAGCGACGTCAAACTGCAATTGAACGATTCTTATCATAACCTGCTCGAAATTCACCGGCAGATTGTCCATTACCTGAACTTGATAGACTATCAGAACCGTATCTTTGAGAAAATAAGGAAGCTGAAGTATCTGAAAGACCAGTTCCTATTGGAAGAGAACACGACTATTCGACAAGTGGTTTCGCAACGTCATCCGTTATGGATGGAACCTCAGACAAACTACCGCATAAAGTTATCAATAGATTATCTGCGAACTTCGGATGAGGCTTTCCAAGCCGTCAGGAAGTTGGTGGCACAGCAAAAGAACAGGAAGCACGGTCCGAAAAATCTGGCTGAGGCTATCCCGGAAGGATATCTGGATAATCAGTCGCAACGGATTGACGCGATAAACTTGCGGGAAGTGTACAATGCTTTTACGGCATCCGGGATGCATCTGTTTGGTTTCGTGATGAACTATCGTTTTCGCAAAGAAGTATCCCGGGGAGATAAACTGATTTATTTTTGTCAGTTGGCTTCCCAATATGCTGATGAACTCAATTTTATGGAAAGCTATGAGTGCTCGGGCGATGTGGAATATCCTTTGATTTACGTCAAATAAAACTTTTTGAACATGAAATATACCGAAGAGATTTTCAATATACTTAGTAAAGGAGGGTTTATTTCCTCGAACAGTATTTCTACTCAGGTGAAGCGTTACTATGATGCTATTGAAGAAGAATTGCCCGATTATTATGAATATTATCGGGGAATCGGACTTTATCTGGAAGGGGGAGACGGTTACTATCATTTTACGCGTAAAGAGGCGAAAGTAGATTTGGAGCGTAAATTGGAAGCTACCTTGAAATGGATTGATTATATGAGTTTCTTGAAAACCTATCATTCGGCTTTCGGTCCCGGATTCCTGTTTCGCGCTGCTGATATTGAAATTCAGATCGGTTGTGATATGGAGCTGAAGGAGAAAGCTTCCAAACTGTTCTCCGACAAAAAGAAACATGAGGAAGTAGTGGCTAAATTGATTAATGAACTGGAAAAGATGGGATTCATAGAAAAGGAAAATGAAGTGGACGGGACATATAAAGTGTTGACTGCTTTCCATTATATGGAAGAATTGATTGATTGTATCACTATATCGGAGGAGGTGCAAGATGAGATACCTGAATAAGATTGTTTTTCTGAACAGTGCCCATATTCCTTATGCAGAGGTGAAACTGGATGGCAATGTACATTTCATTGGTACGCAGGGAGTGGGGAAGAGTACATTGCTCCGTGCTTTGCTGTTTTTCTACAATGCCGATAAACTTAAGCTCGGCATCCCCAAGGAGAAGAAGAGTTTTGACACGTTCTACTTCCCATATTCTAATTCTTACATCGTCTATGAGGTAATGCGTGAGAATGGAGCCTACTGTGTAGTGGCTGCCAAGTCGCAAGGAAGAGTGGCTTTCCGTTTTGTAGATGCTTCGTTTGAGAGGGATTGGTTTATCAATGAACATAATGAGGTGTATCCGGAGTGGGGGCGTATCCGTGAACGCATCGGTGGAAAACGCCAGATTACCTCGCAAATCACCGTTTACGAGATGTATCGTGATATTATCTTCGGCAACAACCGTAAGCAGGACATGACTCCTTACCGGAAATTCGCCATCGTGGAAAGTGCCAAGTACCAGAATATTCCGCGTACCATACAGAATGTCTTCCTCAACTCTAAGCTGGATGCCGATTTTATAAAAGATACCATTATCCGTTCCATGACTGATGAAGAGGTTTTTGTTGACTTGAGTTTTTATCGAAGCCAGATAAAAGAGTTTGAGCAGGAATATAATGACGTGATGCTCTGGTTTACCAAAAACAAGAATGGTGAGATTCCCGTGCGGAAGATAGCGGATAAAGTGATAAATTCGTATCGTGACTTGATTTATTCCCACAAACAGATAGATGAGGAACGTGCTGAGTTGAACTATGCAGAGAAACGGGCGTTGCAGGAAATCCCTCATATCAGAGAGAAGATAAACAAAACGGAGACTGAACGTGAACGGGCTATTCGGCTGATTGATGAATTGAGAGAGAAATATAATAAGGAAAGAGATACTCTCATTAGTGGTATGGGCGGTATTGAAACGCAGTTGAAACAGGTGCGTGAGAAACGGCTGTATTATGAACAAATCAATATAGAGGAAATCATAAAGCGGGTGGCACAGGAGGAATTGCAAAACGGAGAACTGGCACGCATTTCGACTATGAAGGAAGAACTGACACGGGCCTATCAGGATGTGTTGTCTAAATACGGCTCGTTGTTTAAGAATTTGGATGCTGATTTGAGTTTGTTCGAAAACAGCAGACAGGCTCAGATTCTTGAAAAAAGATCATCTGTTGCCGGACGTCAGGAGAAAGCTATGGCGCAGTCTCGTTCCGAAGAGGATAAAGTGCGAACAGCATCTGAGGAAAAGCTGCAAATGGTGGAGCAACGATTGGCACAACTGCGTGGCGAGGAGATGCAGATGAAATTGAGGCAGCAGAAAGCGCTTCATGAAGAACACTATAAGAAAGAAATTTCAGATTGTGAAGCTGGCATTGATGAATTGCGCAGAAGGGATAAGGAACTGGATTTGCAGATACGCCGGCAGCAAATGGATATTGGTCAACAGAGGAATGAATGTGAGCTAAAACGCAAAGAACTGGAGATGGCGGCTCAGAGGAGTATGGATGTAGTACGTAGGGAAAAGGCGGATGTTGAAGAACAGTTGCGGGTACTAGATGCATTGATAGAGAAGCGGAAAGGTTCTTTTTGCGATTGGTTGGAACAGCATAATCCCGGCTGGCAAGAAACGATAGGTAAAGTGGCGGATGAGGAGTCAGTGCTATACAATCATGAATTGAATCCCCGTTTGGCGGATGATGCTGGAACTCTGTTCGGTGTTTCATTGAACTTGTCGGCCATTGACCGGAGCATACGTACTCCCGAAGAGATGAAACAGGAACGGGCAGCGAAGCAGGTAGTTTATCAGGATTATTGCAATCAACTGACACGGTTGGCGGAGGAATTGAGTGAAAATATAAGTCGCCTGGAGAAGAAGTATTCCAAACAAATTAGGGAGATGGTAGAGCAACAGCATCTGCTGGAAGCTGAGCGAGGGCAAATTCCTTATAAGCTAAAGAATCTGCGAGCGGATCATGCCACTTGGAAAACGAAGGAAGAAGAGTGGAAAAAAGTACGGATGGAAGAATTTCAGGCTGGTCTGAATGAAATAGCCCATCGGTTCTATCTGGTGGATGAAGAGAAAAAGAAATATCTGCTGGAGCGTGAGAAACAGTTGAAGGCTTGTCAGAGGAGCTATAAAGATACCAAAATAGAGCTTCAGCTTGAACTGGACCGTTATGTTGACGAGGTTCAGCGGGAGATTGATCGTCATAAGCAATTGATTGAAGAACAGAAGAGAGAACTCCGGCAGGCACAGGATGCTGAACTGAATGGCAAGGGAGCTGATATGGCAACCATTCGTAAATATGATGAGAGATTGGCGGAGATCAGGGAAGAGCTGAAGTATATCAGCGAGCATCGCAATCAGGTAGCTTATTATGAAAAGGATAAGCAAGAACTCTTTGATAAAGAATCTGCCATGCGTAGTCGGAAGAAAGAATATGAGGCCAAACTTTCGGCTTTGGATGAGCGGTTTGCACTGCGACGGGAGAAACTGCAAAACGGACTGAAAGAAATAAATAGTGCTTTGGAAAAGCTAAGGTTGGAATTGCAGATATTAGAAAGCGGATTAACGGAAGCAGATGCTTTTTTGAATGATGAAACTTTTTGTCCGGCCGGAGCGATGGAAGTAGGAGAGAAATCTACCAGAAAAAACTGTGATACTCTTGTGAAGGAACTTAAGTCGCTCATAGTCTCTTTTATCAGAAAGACGGAAGATTTCAAGAAAGCCGTGATGCAATTCAAAGGTTATTTTTCTGCGAAGAATACATTCCATTTCCGTACAGAACTGATTGGCGAACAGGATTACT
>ERZ1504395.517-NODE-517-length-15270-cov-3.519553_pt1 | contig 15270 bp, 7 predicted proteins | sample MGYA00574839_ERZ1504395 | MGnify/ENA primary metagenome ERZ1504395 (study PRJEB39906, sample SAMEA3182049) | gut metagenome | biome: human; feature: gut; material: Stool; isolation source: human stools | place: Canada | collected 2012-02-08 ... | reverse complement strand
GAAATACTATTTTATTGAAGAAGAGAAGTTAATTATAAAACTTGTTAACTACTAATACAGAAAAACTTATGTTACCTTGGAAAAATCTATTTGGAATGTATGGGAGAGGGCATTTCTGTAATAAATTGAAACGTTCGATTCTATTACTTTTTTTGCTGGGTATGTTCCCGTATGCATGGGGTCAGCAAACCAATGTATCTCTCAATTTGAGAAATGTTCCTATTAAAAGTGTTTTGTCTCAAATCGAGAAGTCGACCAATTATTATGTTTTTTTCTATACGGATAATTTGAATTCCGAATTGTCTAAAAGGGTGAATGTTACAGTCAATAACACGCCGGTTGTTACTGTCTTGAACCAGATTTTCAGTACAACGAATATTTCTTATGAAATAAAGAATAAACGTCAAGTGAGTTTATTTCTGGTAGAGAAATCGTCGCCGAAAAGTAAGGCTCAGGCTGTAAAGTCAAATAAGATACAGATTACGGGAACCGTTTTCGATGCCAATAACGAACCGTTGATTGGCGCCAGTGTTCGGGTATTGGGGACGACGATTGGGTCTATGGCCGATATAAACGGGGCATTTAAGCTGGAAGTTTCCCCCGGAGATGTATTGGAAGCCTCTTATATAGGATATAATCCTCAGCAGGTAAAGGTCGGTTCACAGACCCGGTTCCAATTTGTTTTGGAGGAGGTTGCCAATACGTTGGACGACATCGTTGTTGTCGGTTATAGTTCACAGAAAAAAGAAACGGTTACCGGTTCTATCTCTATGGTAACCACAAAGGATCTTTTACAATCGCCGCAAGCTAATATTAGCAATGCACTCGGCGGTAGGATTCCCGGATTGTTGAGTGTGCAACGAAGCGGTGAACCGGGGCAAGACATGTCTACGTTGCGTATACGTGGTGTCGGTACTTTCGCCAGTGATGCGGAATCGCAGAATCCTTTGATAATGGTAGATGGTATCGAAGTGAATAACTTGAACGATATAGACCCGAACGAAGTGGAGTCGTTGTCTATTTTGAAAGATGCTTCGGCGACTGCCGTATATGGTGTGAGAGGTGCGAATGGTGTTATTTTGATTACGACAAAGCGTGGTGAGTTGGGAAAACCGAAAATTAGTTTTTCGACAAATGTCGCTATCACGAATTTCCCGTTTTTGCCCGAACCGATGAATTCGTATGAATATGCAAGGGCTTATAATGAGGCTCAGGCTTACGATTATTATTCACAGTTATCGTATATTCCACGTTACTCGGAGGAAGCTATCGAAGCATATCGAACCGGTTCTGATCCTCTGTTTTATCCAGATATCAATTGGTATGATTATATGTTGAAAGATTTCTCGACTCAGACTCAGACAAACTTTAATGTGAGCGGGGGAACCGAGCGGGTGAAATATTTTGTTTCATTGGGTGTGTTTACGCAGAACGGTATGTTGGATACCGGTATATATGACCCGGGGTATAGCTATCAAATTGCATTCAGACGCTATAATATGCGTTCGAATTTCGATATAAATGTTACGAAAAATCTGTTGTTGAGTTTAGATATTTCTAACCAGATGGGAAATTTGCAGAACCCTAATTGGAGTACAGGACAAATTATGGAGTCGTTGAATTCGACACCGTCTAATGCTGCACCGGGAGTAATTGACAACAAGGTTGTGACGATAACCGATGTATTCGGTAGCGGGCGCAATCCTGCCAGTCCTTATACGAGAGGTTGGAAATCGAAGTATGAAAATAATTTGAATTTATCGGGACGGTTCACGTATAAAATGGATTATTTATTGAAAGGTCTTTCTTTGCGTGGAGCTCTTTCTTACAAGAGTTATAGTACAGAAACGAAGACCTATAATGACCGTGGAATAACCTATGACTTGCGAAGAGCCGGCGATGAGTTGATTTTTGTTCCGTCTACCGATCCCGGGAAATTGACTTATCAAGGAACAAATAGCAGGTGGTTTCCTGCGTATTCGTTGGGGTGGGTTTTGACCGAGGAGCCTTATTTCCCTCGAAATGAAGTCTTGTCATTCTTGAAAATAAGAGGGTCGTATGGAACCGTAGGTAACGATAAAATCGGTGGGGACCGCTTTTTATATTTGCCATCGGTATATACCTATACAGGTAGCAATTCGTATTATTTTGGAGAAGTGGGTTCGTCATATGTGGGATATGTGGGGTCTAACGAGAGTAAGGCCGGTAACCCTGATTTGACATGGGAGAAAGCAATCAAATGGAATGTCGGGGCCGATGTTAAATTTTGGGGAGATCGCATAGGTTTAACGTTCGATTACTTTATGGAACATCGGGATAATATCCTTTGTAACCGTAATACGGTTCCTACTATCATCGGTATTTCGGCATCGAATCTTCCGGCTTATAATATGGGTCGTATGAGAAATTCTGGTTGGGACGGAGAAATTTCTGTCGGCGATCATATCGGTGATTGGAGCTATTTTGTAAAAGCTAATTTTACGTATGCCCATAATAAGATTTTGGAACAAGACGAAGTTATCCGTAATGAAGATTATCTCTATCGGACAGGATTACGTTACGGGCAATTCTTCGGTTATGTGGCCGATGGAATTTTCAACTCTTGGGAAGAGGTAAATGCCGCAGGACGACCCGAGTATGTGATGGCTAACAATAATAATAAAATACAGCCGGGAGATGTTCGTTATGTGGATATTAACGGTGACGGCAAAATCAATGACGATGACCAAGTTCCTATCGGGTATTCCAATTTCCCGGAAATCATGTATGGAATTTCATTAGGAGGGTCTTATAAAAATCTCGATATTTCATTGCTGTTTCAGGGGGCGACTCACGTGTCTAATATGCCTTCTCGTCGTATTATGCGGGGCTTTTACGAATATACGGGAGCTAATCGTGATTTGTTGAAGAGTTGGAGTTACGAGCGTTTTGTCAATAACCAGAAAATCGTTTATCCTCGCTATGGTGTGAATGGAGTAGGACATAATTACCTGACATCGACTTATTGGTTGGAAGATGCTTCATACCTCCGTTTGAAAAACGTAGAAGTCGGTTATACATTCAGACAAGAATCTTTGAAGAAAGCAGGTATCGGTTCGATCAGAATCTATGTAAATGGAAGCAATTTATTGACATGGACCGATATGTTACCCGGACAGGATCCCGAAGTCGCCAATGCCGGAGTGACGAATAGCGAACCTTATCCTGTTACACGGGTATTCAACTTCGGGCTCAATGTTAATTTTTAATTGGATAGTAACGACCTAAAATATTATACCATGTATTTGAAGAATATAAATTTGAAAAGGCTTAAACAGCTTGTTTCTCCCTTACTAATCTTATTAGTTCTGGTGTTGCCGGTCGCTGTCGTATCGTGCGAAGATATGATGGGAAACTATTTGGAAAAACCGCCGGGAGGAGATGTGACAGAAGATACTATATTTTCATCGAGAACACAAGTGGAGACATTCTTAACGAGTATTTATCAGATGGGGATCCATTCTAATTTGGGGTATGCTTCGGCGAACTCGAATGTTTATTCCAATAGGGACGAGAACATTTTCGCCGGAGCTTGCGATGAGGCCGAAACGTGTGCCAACTGGTATCGCATGAACTGGTGGAACGAGGGTTCTATCTCGGCTAATCGTACCGATGATTCTCGATTTGATTATCGTTTTGTAGCTATTAGGAAGATAACGGTTCTTTTGGACAGGATTTATGATGTCCCAGATATTACTCCTGAATATAGAGACCAGTTGATAGCCGAGGCTAAGTTGATAAGAGCGTTGAATTATTTTGAGATGATGAAGCGTTATGGCGGGATGCCTATTATTCGGGAACGCTTGCAGTTGGACGATAATTTGAAAATACCTCGTGCCAGTTTAAGGGAGATGCTTTTTTTCATCTTGCAGGATATTGACGAGGCTTATCCGGCTTTGCTCGATAATGCTTTGCAGAATCTGAGGGGGCGTGTTCATAAGGGAGTAGCGTTGGCGTTAAAGTCTAAGGTATTGCTGTATGCTGCTAGTCCGTTGTTTAATACCAACGAGCCTTATATGGATTTCGGGACGAATAATAATCTCATTTGTTTGAACGAACCTAAAAATATGGTGTGGTGGGAGCGTGCTGCCGCAGTTGCCGATTCTTGCATTCGCTGGGCGGAAACGAATGGCTGTTATTTGATTACCGATCAGGGAGTGGATGCCAATTATCAATATAGTTGGGAGGTGTATGATAATCCCGAGATTATTTTAGCCGAAAAGGCCGCTCAGGGTATGGGTTGTTGGAATCGTCCGTGGTCGGGGATTATTCCGAGTTCGATTATTGCCGGTAGTTCGGGTACAAACGGGACGACGCCTTTGTTGAACTTTGTGCGTAAGTATGAAGATCGTGATGGTAATAAGGTCGAATGGAACGGTGGCGATGATTTACAAGCGAAGTTGGCAAGTTTGGATAGACGTTTTGCACAGACTATCGCATATAATTTATCTTGGTGGAATTCACAGACGCCCGAGGTTCAGCTTTGGGAAGCCAATGAAGAACTGGGCGTTGCGGCCGGTAAGCATATCAAGGATTGTTATGGAGGATTTTGGTTGCATAAGTTAGTCTCTCCGTCTATCATGCGTCCCGATAACCAAGAGCCTGTTCCCAATTCTACACTTTTCCAATTGAACGAAATTTATTTGAATTTTGCCGAGGCTATGAATGAGGCTTATGGACCGGACGATAAACATGGTTATAAATATTCGGCAAGAGAGGCTATAAATATTATTCGCGAGCGTTCGGGACAACCGGCTATTTTGTCGGGTAGTGGAATCTATTCCGATTTTAGGGAATTGGTTCGTAATGAACGAGCTATTGAATTAGCGTTCGATAACCATCGTTTTTGGGATGTGCGTCGTTGGATGATTGCCGAGCAAGAAGGAGTGATGAGTGGAGCTATGTATGGCATTAAGATTTATTGGATTAATTCGAGTCCGCAAGAGTTCCGCTATACGCCTTATTTGTATGAGAACCGTACATTTACGAAAAAAATGTATTTGCACCCGTTTTCTACGAACGAGGTTAATAAGGGATATTTGATACAGAATCCAGGTTATTAATTCAGATGTACTATGATCAACATGAAGATAAAGAAAGATTGCCTCATGAAGCATAAAATATTTTTGCTGGTTCAAGGTTTGTTGTTTACTGGGCTTTTATCTGCTCAGGTGGTTCATACCGATTCGACGTTTTCTGAGAAAATGGTTCCGATTGCTTATGGAGAGCGGGCAGAATGGGAAATGACAGGTGCGATATCTTCTGTAAAGGGAGATGAAATGTCGAAGTCGTTTACCACGAATGTTGCGAATACTTTATATGCGAGACTTCCGGGACTTACAGTGGGTCAACAGAGTGGAGAGCCCGGGAACGATGCCCCTACGTTGCATGCTCGCGGTATAAGCACGTTTGGAACAGGGCGGGACGTTACTATTATAATTGACGGTTTCCCTTCTACGTTGGAATTATTTCAACAGTTGACGCCTCAGGAAATAGAGTCGGTTAATTTGTTAAAGGATGCAGCCTCTGCGGCGATATATGGGAATAAGGCTGCCAATGGTGTATTGCTTGTAAAGACAAAGAGAGGTGTGAATGCACCTTTGGAACTGAAACTGGGCATTCGCTTCGGTATGCAGCAGGCCATGAGGTTACCGGATTTTTTAGGATCGTATGACTATGCCCGGTTATACAACGAAGCTATGGTTAACGATTTAGGTCCGGGCTCTGAGGTGTATTCTCCTGCCGATTTGGAGGCTTATAAGAATGGAACGGATAAATATAGATATCCGAATGTGAATTGGTATAATCAACTGCTTCGAACTCTTTCGCCGATTGCCGACTATGATTTATCGGCAAGAGGTGGTTCTGACGTCGTACGATACTTCGTTTTGTTGAATGTTGCAACGAATAAGGGATTATATAAGGGTACAGAAAAAGAGTCGGATTATACGAAGGATTTTTCGTATACGCGATATAATTTCAGGACGAATGTCGATGTGAAATTGTCGAAACGCATCTCTTCGGAATTTACTTTGGGGGGAAGTGTCGAGGAGCGTGTGAATCCTGGGCGAGTAAGGAATAACGTAAGCGGTGAATATAGCACGAATGTGTTCAATTTAATGGCAAAACTTCCACCTAATGCGTTTCCCATCTATCATGAAAATGGCCAAATAGGAGGTAATTCTGCCTATTATAATCCGTGGGCGGAGATTACGGAAACAGGATATTATTCTACGAATAAGCGATCTGCACAATTGTCCGCTAAGTTAATAGGCGATTTGGGTATGATTACCCCGGGGTTGAGTATTTCGGGAGCAGTCGGTTTCAATACGATATATAAATCGTATACCATAGCATCTAGGGATTATGCCCGGTATGATATGTCCGGACAACAGTTTGGTGAAACCTCTTCTATGTCTATAAGCGAAAGTGCGTATAATCAATGGCGGAATTTTGTCGTTCATGGTTTTGTGAACTATGATAGGGTTTTCGGAGAGCATCATGTGGATGCTATGTTGATGGGTGGTTATGAGGAATATAACGTATCATCTACCGATTTACCGTATAAGGATATCGTTTCGGGTGGTCGCTTGACTTATTCTTACGATAAGCGGTACGTTGCAGAGTTTTCCTTTGCTTACTCGGGCAACGATAATTATGCACGCGGAAAACGTTTTGGATTTTTTCCGGCCGGATCGTTGGGGTATGTGATTTCTAATGAAGAGTTCCTAAAAGGTAACAAAATAGTAGATTACCTTAAATTGAGGGCTTCGTATGGACTCACAGGGAATAAAGATAACGGATCTACAAGATTCCCGTATAATCAGTATTATACAGGTGGAAACTATTATCTCGGTCAGTCGAATGCTGCATCGTATTATTACGTTCAGAATTATTATGCCAATCCAGATGCTACATGGGAAAAAGACAGAAAATTTAATATCGGTATCGATGCCGTTCTTTTCGATAGATTAAGCATTACGGCTGATTATTTCAAAGAAAAGCGATATGATATTTTGACGATGCCGTATGATGTACTTCCTAGTTTTGTAGGATTCAAGCGTCCAGAACTGAATATAGGGCGGGTGAGTAACCAAGGATTCGAGGCTGTGGTGCGTTATACCGGAAAAGAAACCAAAGATTTGACCTGGTTTGTGGAGGCAAGTGCTTGGTTTGCAAGAAATAAAATATTGTATAATGCCGAGGCTCCTCAAAATTATGCTTATCAGTATAGAATCGGGCATAGGGTTGATCAACCGTTTTTGTTAGAAGCACTGGGGTTCTTTAACGACCAAAACGAAATAGATAGTTCGCCGAAGCAGACTTTTGCAGCGGTTCAACCGGGCGATTTGAAGTATGCCGATTTAAATAACGATAAAAGAATCGATTCGGAAGATTTTAAAGCCATAGGTTATACCGATGTCCCTGAGTGTACTTTGGGTTTGCATGCGGGATTGACATATAAGGGTTTTGATTTCGATGTTTTATTTCAAGGAGCTTTGAATCGGTCGGTTTATTGGAGCGGTTCATATTTCGAAGCCTTCCAGAATGATGGACAGATTTCTTCTATTGCACTGAATAGGTGGACAGAGGATACAAAATCGACAGCTACTTATCCTCGGCTTTCGGCCTCCAATAATCTGAACAATTATCAGTCTTCTTCTTTTTGGCAGAAGAACGGTGATTTTTTGAAACTTCGTTCTTTGGAGATAGGGTATACAATTCCGAAGAATTTGACTCGAAAGATAAAAATTGAAGGAGTAAGAGTTTTCATGAATGGGACTAACTTGTTCTCGTTAGACCATATGGACGGATTTACCGACCCGGAGACTATGACCGGTTATCCGGCAATGAGGACGGTGAGTTTAGGACTTAGTGTTCAACTTTAATATTAAAATTAAGTATTATGAAACCATATAAGATTCCGGTTATTGTCGGGCTATTGTTTTCGGTAGTTTTCTATTCGTGTGACGATCTCCTCGATCCTAAGGCGGAGACTAATTTAACAGAAGAGTTTGCTAATGTTTCGTATAATAATACATTGGCTCGATCGATAGGTCTTTATTCTTATTTGCCAGACGGCCTTTCTTATCTGGACGGTGCAATGATGGCGGCTGCGAGCGACGAGGCTGAATATACTTTGGAAACAGCTTCTATTCATGGTTTTAACGTAGGTAGCTGGAATGCCAATAATAATCCAGACGGATCGGCGTGGGAACGTAACTTTGAAGGAATATTTGCTGCGAATTTATTTTTGAAAGAATCTGACGAGGTCGATTTGGATTATTTGAAATATGACCCTACAAAACAGCAAGATTATCAGAATCGATTGAATAATATTCATCGATGGAAATATGAGGCTCGTTTTTTGAGAGCTTACTATTATTTCGAATTGGTGAAGCGGTATGGTGGTGTTCCTATTATAACGGAACCGCTGGGTTTGAAATCCGATTTGTCGGCTTTTTCGAGAGATTCCTTATCTGCTTGTATAAGGTTTATTGTCAGTGAGTGCGACTCGGCTGCGGCAGTTTTACAGGCTCCTGATAGAATGACTGACGTTGCCAATAATTTGGGGCGTGCAACAAAAGGAGCTGCTATGGGGTTGAAGTGTAGAGCTTTACTTTATGCGGCTAGCGATTTGTTTAATAAGCCAGAGGAGTGGGCTCCCGGTTATACTCATAAAGAATATATTTCCATGCAAGACGGGAAGAGCCAGCAAGAACGTTGGGAGGAGGCCGCTGCGGCTTGTAACGATTTTATTACGACTTTGGGAAATAAATATCCGATGGACGAGTATCGTTTAATACGGGATTATCAGAATGGTGAGATAATATTCGACAGACGATACGGTTCGACCAATACATTTGAAAAGAATAATTATCCGGTTGGATATAATTTGGGACAGAGCGGGAATACGCCTTCACAGAATTTGGTGGATGCTTATGAGATGATTGACGGTACTCCGTTTGATTGGAATAATCCAGAGCATAAGTCCAATCCTTATGCCAATAGAGACCCTCGGTTAGCGATGTCGATTTTGACGAATAACGTGGAATTCAAGGATCGTACGATCGAAGCATGGACCGGCGGTCGAGATGGAAAGGGTGTTATTCATGCCACGCGTACCGGCTATTATATTTATAAATTCATAGATCCTAATTTAGATTTGTTGCAGAACCGTACGAGTGTGCATCATTGGGTAATAATGAGATACGCCGAAATCTTATTGAGTTATGCAGAAGCCATGAATGAGGCTTATGGGCCTACGGGTAATGTTGGTTACCGGTTAAATGCCGTCAGGGCTTTGAATCAAGTGAGGAATCGAGTCGGTGTTGAAATGCCGGCTGTACCTACGGCTATATCGAAAGAGGAGTTGAGAGAAAAGATTCGGAACGAACGTCGGGTGGAATTGGCTTTCGAGGATCATCGTTTTTGGGATGTGCGTCGTTGGATGATTGCGCCAGAGACATTGGGCGCACCGCTTCGGGGCGTGGAAATAACGAAAATTTCAGATGAAGAGTTCGAATATAAACCCATTGAGGTGGAAAAAAGAACATTCGAGCCGAAAATGTATTTATATCCGATTCCTCAGGCCGATCTTAATACGACCGGTTGGGTACAGAATCCACTTTGGTAAAGAGATAATAACTAATAAACACGAAATAAGATGAAATCAATGATAAAAAATCGTCTTTTACTTGTGACTGCAATTTGCTTTTTGTTTGCTGGTACATCATGTCAATACGATGAAATTGTAGATATTCCTTATCCCGAATCTTTGGTTTATTTACCGATTGCTGTTAATGGGAGTATTTCACCTGACGGTATCTATACGATTGAAGAAGGAGCATCGACGGCGTGGGTTTCTCCTACGCCGGGACAACCGATGAAATATACAGTGAGGAACGCCGATAATGCCTTTGTTATTCCGTTGGGTATTTATCGTTCGGGTACGGGAAAAACTATTAAAGGCTCTGTAAATGTTTCGGTAATGTTGAATACGGATACGGTTCAAACTTTGATAGATAATGGTGTTTTGACCGATGTGGAAGTTTTGCCTTCTGAATATGTCCTTCAAATACCACAAAATATCCAAATACCCGATGGGAAAAACGAAACGACTTTTGATGTCTCCGTGGCATTGGATTTTTTGAGAAAAGATGCTCCTAAAAAGTATGCTATGGGTATTGTGATTTCTGATGAGAATAATCGTGTGAATAAACAGCTGAATACAGGCATTATATTGATTGATACGAAAATAACGATACCAGTAGCTACATTTACTACACAACTCGACGGTAGCTCATTCGATACGTTCGTATTTACCAATTCTTCTCTTTATTGGGATTTCTTTTCGGGCGAGGAGCCTTTCTCTTGGGATTTTGGAGATGGGTCGGCGATTTCGCATGAAATTAATCCGAAACATCAATATGGAGCTGTTGGCGATTATAATGTAACATTGACGGTAAGGGGGATTACAGGCGAGACGGTTACGGTAACCAATACGGTTTCTGTGAAAAGTAATTAAACAGATAATTTAATTTTTATACGATGAAAAAGATATGTAGTAGTATTTTTAGGGTGTTGGTTATTCCGTATGTAATGTGCGGATTTGTTGCCGCCCAAAACAGTTACACGTTGAATGGGCTTTCGGAGTTAAAGGAGTTTACGGCCGGTTCGGTGGAAGAGACTGTTGAGAATTTGACTTTGATTGAACCGGAGGGAAGCGAGATGATTCCAGAGTCAGAGATTTTGAAATTGACCGATAGAGTAAAGAAAATTACGGGAACGTTGACGATGGAAGGTCTTTCTCAATTGACTACTACAACAGGGTTGATAGATGTGATCGATTGTAGTGAAGCCGGTTTTGTGTTTAGGGATTGTCCTGTATTGAGCGATATGGATGCATTTGCCGACGAAGATAAGTTCTCGGTTATTCATGGCGATTTTATTATAGAAAATTGTCCCCAAGTCATGACGGGTGCGGCTACGGCACATCTTGATAAATCTTTTTCGAAGATACGTGAGGTACAGGGCGATTTGAAGTTGACCAATATAACCACTGCAATGAATAAACCACAAAAGATATTCCCTTATTTGGAAAAAGTAGAAGGTGATTTTGTGGTCGATGGGTGTAGTCGTCTTTATTATTTCACCAATGGGGATAATACAGAGAACATGCCTTTGACTTATATCGGAGGAGATTTGGTGCTGACGAATAATCGGTCTTTGCAGCGATTGAACGGTTTTGGTTCTTTAAAACATTTAGGGGGTAATGTTTCTATTTTAGATAACGGTGCGATACCAGAAGAGCCCTCTGATGACAATGTTATCGGATTTTGTAAAATCAAATATTATGAAATGGCTGGTATATTGAACGAAGAAGCCACGGTACAGTTGGGGCGGTCGACCAGCCTGATTGATTTTAATAGTTTGTCACCGTGTCCTTACGAGGTGGTTGAAGATATAAGTGGAACGTTCAAAGCTGTGCCGGCCAATCGGTTTCTCAATTCCATTGGCATGAATACATCGATAAACAGTAGGGGTGAAAATGTGAATACCACCGAGGAGATTATGCGATATTTGGGTGCTCGGTGGATTCGTACGAGTGTGGGGGGCAGTGTGAGCTCGCTTACTAATCTGCCGGAGACTTCGTTACCGGGAGCCGGCACGTCGATAGCTTCGTATAAACAATTGTATGATAATGCCGGTATTCGGTTCAGTGCAGGACTGGGAGCCGGGGGACAGGAACGGAATATTCCCAATTTAATAAATAATGTCAAGCGAATTATCGATGCGACTTCTCCGGACGCAATTATTGCGATCGAAGGGAACAACGAGCCTAATAATAGAAATTGGTATGTAATTTTTGAAGGAGAAGTCGGCGGAGGGAATAAAGAAGGAAAAAATAATTGGAAGCCGGTGGCTCGTATGCAGAAGAAGTTGTATGAAGATGTGAAAGCCGATCCCGTGTTGGGGAAAGACGGGTATAATTATCCGGTTTGGAGCCTTACGTATGGTGGAGCTTCGGGAGAAAATGTCGGGTTACAGTATCTCAAAGTTCCAGAGGACGATATGGCAGTTCCCGAGGAATTCAGAGGAGTAACTTTTGCCGATGTCGCTAATTTACACAACTATTTTAATCATCCGAGTTTCAAGTTTCCACAAAATAATCAGACATGGAGAGCCGCTGAGCCGAGTACGAATGTGCCACCGGGTTGCGATGTGCTGTATCGGCATTTCGGTGTGACGTGGTTAAATAAATACAAAGGGTATTTGACCGATGAGGAGTTAGAGGCGTTACCCCGTGTCACAACTGAAACTGGGTCTACGATAAGCGATGCTGTGACGGAAGAGATGCAGGGGTTATTATATATGTCGCTTTATCTTGCACAATTCGCTCAGGGATTTGATTACACGGCCATGTATTTGCTGACCGACCGACGAGATGAATCGGGAAACCAAAGTTTCGGTTTTTACGATAAGTTTTATAATCCGAGACAATCGGCTCATTATCTTCATAATTTAACGACTATTCTAAAAGATGATAAAGATATTGACGAACCGGGTGAATTAACTTATTCTATTACAGGCCGCACGATAACTGTTCATGATTTATTGCTCCAAAAGAATAACGGGACCTTTGAATTGGTCATCTGGGGAGAGAAGTATGAAGGTGGTAGCGATCGGATAACTGTCGGTTTTGATCAAACTTATGACGAGGTATGGGTTTATAATCCGACTAAGGGGACTGCTCCCGAAATGGTATTGAACAATGTGAATTCAATAGAGTTGGATATCTCCAATCATCCTTATATTATTGAAATAGGGGAACATCCAGAGTCTTCTGTGGAGGATATGAAAAACGATGATTTCCAGATTCGTGCATTCCCGAATCCTGTAATTAGGAATTTAACGATTTATTCCGATACGGAAATAGGAAAAGTTTCCTTGTTCGATATGATGGGCAATTGTGTCTATTCGGGCAGAGTATATGACAAAGTTTACACTGTCGATATGGATAACTTGCCTGCGGGTGCTTATATACTGAGTGTTCTCGATGAGTCGGGCAACTGTATAAAAAAGCAGAAAGTGATAAAGTCTTAATCTTGTCGGGTTGAATTGCTAATTTTTTAGATATCTTATATTATGAGAAATTTATTGTGGATATTATCAGGAGTTTTGTTGGTTACTGCATGTAATAATATTTCTTCATCTGATGGAAATGAAGACGTGCTTTCTTTTGTTAATCCGTTTATAGGGAATGCCGATAATGGACATACTTTTCCCGGAGCATGTGTGCCATTTGGGTTTATACAAGCAAGTCCAGAAACAGGGAACGATGAGTGGAAATACTGTTCGGGATTTAATATTGCAGACGATTCTATCATGGGATTTGCCCAAAATCATTTGAATGGAACCGGTTGTCCCGATTTGGGAGATGTATTGATATTCCCTTTTAGCGGAGATGTGAAAAATGGCATATATAAAAGTGCATATGATAAAGCGACTCAAACGGCATCACCCGCATATTATAAGGTGAAATTGACCGATTCGGATATAGATGTCGAGGTGACAGCGACACAGCGTACCGCTTATTATGTATGTACTTATAATTCTGATGCGCCCGCACGAATGTTGTTGGATATGCAAAGTGGAGTCGTGTATAATCAGGACCATTTGAAAACACATGTTTTGTATGCCGACATGAATATGCCTGATAATTGGACTATAACCGGACATCAAGAAGTTAAAAATTGGGTACGACGCCATTTCTTTTATGTGGTAAAGTTCGATAAGCCTTATACCGTGAAGGAGATATTGCCAGCTCGTGAAGGGGAGAAAGCCAAACGAATGATTTTAGAGTTTGATTTAGAATCGGGAGAATCGGTACAGATAAAAGTCGCTCTTTCAACAGTTGGTATCGAGGGGGCTCAAAGTGCTTTGTTAACTGAGAGTCCCGATTGGGATTTCGAAGCGGTTAAAAAAGAGAGTCAGGATTTATGGAGGGAATTGTTGTCGAAAGTTTCTGTGTCAGGAACGAAAGAGCAAAAAACAAATTTTTATACATCGTTATATCATCTGTATATTCAGCCTAACGATATTGCCGATATAGATGGAAAGTATAGAGGTGTTAATGACAGTGTGTTCGTTTCTAAATCAGGCACATATTATTCGACGTTTTCTTTGTGGGATACCTATCGGGCTGCACACCCTCTTTATACGATTTTGATCCCCAAACGAGTACCCGGAATGATAAATAGTTTGTTGGATTATCAGAAGGTACAAGGGCATTTGCCGGTTTGGACGTTATGGGATAAAGAGACATATTGCATGATAGCCAATCATGCGGTTCCTGTCGTTGTCGATGCCTATTTAAAAGGGGTTAAAGGATTTAGTCCAGAAGATGCCTATAATGCGATTAAGGCTTCGTTGACGGTGAGACATAAAAAATCGGATTGGGAAACTTATGATAAATATGGTTATTATCCATTTGATATAACTACGGTAGAATCGGTATCCCGGACATTAGAGTCCGCCTACGATGATTATTGTGCTGCGCAAATGGCAAAAGCAATGGGTAAGGATAAGGATTATGAGTTTTTTATGAAACGGGCCAGTGCATATAAATCGTTATTTGATCCCGGCACGAAGTTGATGAGAGGAAAGGACTCGAAAGGAAAATGGCGTTTTCCGTTTAATCCGTTTTTGTTGTCTCATGCAGCCAGCTGCGGTGGGGATTATACCGAAGGTAACGCATGGCAATATACTTGGCATGTGCAACACGATGTGGCGGGTTTAATTGATTTAATGGGTGGAAAGGAATCTTTTGCTATGAAATTGGACTCGTTGTTTATGTTGGATACGATAGCCGAGAATACAGGCTTTGTCTCGGACGTCAGTGGATTTATCGGGCAGTATGCACATGGGAATGAGCCGAGTCATCATGTCGTTTATTTGTATAATTACGTGGATCAACCGTGGACAACCCAAGAGTTGCTACCAGAGATATTCGAACGATTGTGGACAGATGTCGGCATGGTATATTTTTTCTTCGATGGGATTTTATCCGGTAGATCCGATTAGTGGAGAGTATGTTTTAGGTGCTCCACAAATGGATAAAATATCCATTCAGTTGACGGAAGACAGAGCATTTGTCGTAGAGGCGAAGAATCTTTCCAGAAAGAATAAATATGTCAAATCGGTCGAGTTGAATGGAAAGCCGGTGAG
>ERZ1504395.31-NODE-31-length-85178-cov-7.631392_pt1 | contig 85178 bp, 57 predicted proteins | sample MGYA00574839_ERZ1504395 | MGnify/ENA primary metagenome ERZ1504395 (study PRJEB39906, sample SAMEA3182049) | gut metagenome | biome: human; feature: gut; material: Stool; isolation source: human stools | place: Canada | collected 2012-02-08 ... | reverse complement strand
AGAAAGGTGGATTTTATTCATGGATACTCCAGGCCCACTTTCCATTTGTATCACTAACATGGTTATCGTATTTGGTGTTCTTATTTTTCTGGCTTTTGTCATCGAACTGATCCACGTGGTGGATCCGACCAAGAAAAAGAAATAAGAAGTAAGAGCTTAGTGAATACAAATACCGTATAGGAGGTACAATAATGGATGGTTTTATGAGAGCACTTGTTTCCGTATGGACAGATTCCGGCTTTGCCGCGCTGACCTGGGAAAACTGTGTCATGATTTTAGTAGGACTTGTTTTACTTTATTTATCAATTGCGAAGGAATATGAACCTTTGCTGCTGCTCCCGATCGCGTTCGGCTGCATCATGGCCAACTTCCCGAATACCGGGTTTGAAGATGAAATGGGTGTCATGATGGCCATCGGATTCGGGATCAAGTATGAAATTTTCCCGCCCCTTATTTTCATGGGGGTAGGCGCGATGACCGACTTCGGTCCCCTTATCGCAAATCCGAAGACCATGCTTCTCGGCGCAGCTGCCCAGATCGGCGTATTCGTTGCATTGGCAGGCGCTATGCTCCTCGGATTCAATGTGCAGGAAGCGGCATCCATCGGCATCATCGGCGGTGCTGACGGCCCGACTGCGATTTACCTGACATCCAAACTGGCACCGCATCTTTTAGGTGCTATTGCCGTGGCGGCATACAGCTACATGTCCCTGGTTCCGCTCATCCAGCCCCCAATTATGAAGCTGATGACGACCAAGGAACAGAGAAAGATCAAGATGGTCAACCTTCGTCCGGTAAGTCACTTTGAAAAGGTGGTATTCCCGATCGTCGTAGCCATCGTCGTATCCCTGCTTCTGCCTCCGGTAGCGGCGCTGATGGGATGTCTGTGCCTCGGTAATCTTTTCGAAGTGTCCGGTGTAACGGCAAGATTGTCCGACACCGCGCAGAATGCTCTGATCAATATCGTCACCATCTTCCTGGCGACAGGCACAGGCTTGACAATGTCCGGCGACAAATTCCTCCGTCTGGAAACGATTGAAATCATCGTGCTCGGTCTGATTGCCTTTGCGGCAGGCACGGCAGGCGGCGTCCTCTTTGGACAGATCATGAGAATTGCTTCCGGCAACAAGATCAACCCGCTCATCGGATCGGCAGGCGTATCGGCTGTACCGATGGCAGCGCGTGTATCCCAGGTGGTAGGATTGAAAGACAACCCGTCCAACTACTTGCTGATGCAGGCGATGGGGCCGAACGTAGCAGGGGTTATTGGCACTGCCGTAGCAGCAGGCACCATGCTGGCACAGTTCGGAGGCTGATCAGTATAACTGATTCGTCTGGTTGAATTAAAACGAAAACGCTCCTTTACGGGGGCGTTTTTTGCTGTGTAAATTTTGAAAAGGAATTGGGAAATGGGACGGTTGGAGTGACGGGGCGCCGATTCTTTCGTCCTCAAGGCTTTAGCGTGACAGCTCGTTTGCTGATGCTTTGGATGATTGGCGGAAGCTGGAAATCAGCTAATAAAAAAAACAGAAAAGATTCACTTTTCCGTAAAATGTTATTTAGGGTGGAGGTAAAAATGCTTTGTGAGAAGAACGGGAAGCGGGACAGTGACACAGAGCGAAGAATCTATTACACCGATGACGTCTTACCGTCTTCCCTCATTACGGGTAATAGATCCTTCACATTCGTTCAGGATGACGCCTTACCAATTTTCCTCACCACAGGTATAGATCCTTAGCATTCGCTTTGGATGACGCCTTACGTTCTCCGTCATCATGACGTTTTCCGTTCCCCATCGTTAGTGACGTGCTTTCCCAAAATCGTCATTCAGAACGGAGGCAAGAATGCTGTGTGGAAAAGACAGGAAACGGGACAGTGACACAGAGTGAAGAATCTATGACGCTGGGGACAGCTTACGGCTTTTCTCACCACGGTAACAGATCCTTCACATTCGTTCAGGATGACGCCTTACCAATTTTCCTCACCACAGGTATAGATCCTTAGCATTCGCTTTGGATGACGCCTTACGTTCTCCGTCATCATGACGTTTTCTGTTCCCCATCGTTAGTGACGTGCTTTCCCAAAATCGTCATTCAGAACGGAGGTAAGAATGCTGTGTGGAAAAGACGGGAAACGGGACAGTGGCACAGAGTGAAGAATCTATGAGTCTGATGATATTTTACTGGCTTTCCTTACCACGGTAACAGATCCTTCGCTGCCGCTCTTAGCTTCTAGCTGCTAATTGCTAGCTGCTAATAGCGATTGACTATCTGAATTCGATAAATCGACTGCCTATACGGAACAGTTATTCCTGCTTTGATTTTGCAAGGATGACAGGCAAGGAGAGGTTCATAAATACAGATACTGTTCTCTGCATAGCCCTGATGACACTAAGCGGTATACCCGTCAGGAACGATATTCAAGGCGGGCGGTGATTAACCGATATTTTGCCGGGGATTCCGTTTTTGATTATTAAATCGATTTTTATTCATATAAAAATATCATATAAGTGCCATGAAGGCGTATAGATAAAATATTGCAATTTGAAGAAAGATAAAATATCATATAGATAAAAGTGAATATGATATAGATTCTCATATTTATTTTTATCTATTAATGAAAGGATGTGCTTTATGCAGGAAGGGATCAATAATTTATTTGCAGGTGCTGTTTTTCTGGCCGGTGTGCTGTCCTTCTTTTCGCCCTGTGTATTTCCGCTTCTGCCGGTTTACTTGGGAAAGCTGGCGGAGGATCCCGGGACGAGGTCGTTTTCTTTTTTCGGACTGAAGGTATATGTATCTCCGCTGGTAAAAACTGTTTTCTTTATTACGGGACTATCGACGGTGTTTTTCAGTCTCGGGTTTGGAACCGGTTTTTTCAGCCACATTTTTTATCATCCCTATACGCCGTATGTCATGGGTGGTATCGTCATACTTCTTGGGCTGCATCAGATGGAGCTGATTAATATTAATTTTCTCCAGCGGCAGAAGAAGATCGAGCTGGACGGGAAGCGTCAAGGCGGTATTCTCGGCGCGTTTCTTCTGGGGCTGACTTTCAGCTTCGGCTGGACGCCCTGTGTGGGACCTGTGCTGGGGGCGGTGCTTGCTGTGGTGGCTTCTGAAAATGGAAGCGCTCTGTATGGCGGTCTTTTGATGGCGGTGTACGCTGCGGGGATGGCGGTCCCTTTCCTGATTCTGGCAGTGGCATCTTCCTGGCTTTTGAAGTACAGCAGTCACGTGAAGCGCCATATGGTCTTGCTGAAAAAGATTGGCGGCGTGCTGATCATTCTTATGGGGATCCTGCTTATGCTTGGCAAGCTGGATATGTTGGCGGCAGTTATTTCTTGAAATATTTCACAGATTTGTAAACAGGAGGTTTATCATGATGAAAATTTCTTATAAAAAGTTTGGAGCGTTTGCGGCAACAGCCGTTTTGGCAGGGATTCTGGCGGGATGCGGATCCGGTATGAATGCGGATGCAAATGACATGGCCCGCCCCGCGGCGATGCAGCAGGAAAAGGCAGCTGGCCGTACACAGAATTTTATGGATGCAAAGGATGCGGATTTCATGCTGACCGATGTAAATGGAAAGGAACACAGGCTTTCCGATTACAGGGGGAAAAAGGTGTATATCAAGTTCTGGGCTTCCTGGTGTTCTGTATGTATGGCTACGCTGGCTGATACGGATATGCTGGCGGGAAGCGACGATAAGGATTTTGTCGTTCTTTCCGTTGTGGCGCCCGGATTTGGCGGTGAAATGAAAAAAGAGGATTTCGTAAAATGGTATAAAGGTCTTGGCTATAATAATCTCCCCGTGCTTCTTGACGAAGGCGGCGCGGTGACAAAGAAATACGGTATTCGTTTCTATCCGTCGGCGGCTCTGATTGATACAGAAGGAAATGTGAAGATGCTCCGTCCGGGACATATGAACAAAGAATCGCTTGCCATGGAGATGAAGGGGATTTCGTAAAGGAGGATTATGATGAGAACGGCAGGAATTTTAGGAGGTCTTGCGATCATTGCGGCAGCCGGTTTCGGCTGGTATTCGATGGCAATGACTCCATCTTCGGGCAGCGGGGAAAAAGCGCCTGTGGGGGTAAGCCTTGAAGAAAGTATGAAGAAAGAAATGGCGGTGGAAACGGTGAATAAGGAAAATTTACGGGATATGTACCTGGCGGGAGGCTGTTTCTGGGGACTGGAGGAATATTTTTCCCGTGTGGACGGTGTAGCGGACGTGGTTTCCGGTTATGCCAACGGGAAAACGGACAAAACGGATTACGAACATATAGGGCAGACAGATCACGCGGAAACGGTTCATATTTCTTATGATGCTTCCAAAGTTTCCTACAGGGATCTGCTGCTTTACTACCTCCGGGTGGTGGATCCTACAAGTGTGAACCGTCAGGGAAATGACCGCGGACGCCAGTATCGGACGGGCATTTATTACACCACTGATGAAGAAGGGGCGGTGGCCCGGGAAGTACTTGATGAAAAGCAGAAAACACTTTCCGGTAAAATCGCTATCGAGGTGGAACCGCTCCGTCATTTTGTGCCGGCGGAAGAGTACCATCAGGATTATTTAAAGAAGAACCCCGGCGGTTACTGCCATATCGATGTAAGCAGGGCGGCGGATCCCGTGATTGACGGTTCCCTGTACCCGAAGCCTGACGAGGAAACCCTCCGCAGCCTTTTAACGGCAGATCAATATGCTGTCACGCAGGAAGGTATGACGGAAAGAGCTTTTTCCAATGAATATTTCGATAAATTTGATCGCGGCATTTATGTAGATGTGGCGACGGGAGAGCCGCTTTTTTCCTCCCGTGACAAGTTCGAGTCGGGCTGCGGCTGGCCGAGTTTCACGAAACCGATTTCTGCCGATGTGGTAAATTACAAAGAAGACCTGAGCTATAATATGCGGCGTACAGAAGTGCGGAGCCGTATGGGAGAATCCCATTTGGGGCATGTGTTTGATGACGGGCCCCGGGACAGAGGCGGTCTCCGGTACTGCATCAACAGCTTGGCGATCCGGTTCATTCCCGAAGCGGATATGGAAAAAGAAGGCTATGGTTATTTGTCCGGCGTTTTATAATTTTAAGAAATATTTTTGACTAAACCGTGCCTTGCGGTATAATATATAAACTGGTAAAGCAGTTATACTTAAAAGGCAGGGTAAAAATATGCAGATGATCGATTTGTCCGGCGTCAAGGACTTCAATGCCGCTCGTTTTCTCATTTATTGGCTGGTAGCGACAGTCATTGCCATTCTCGTGGCATACAATATCGACCCTCAGAAAAAGCTGGTCTGGTTCAGACAGCGCAGTGACAACGGGTTCATGGTCCGCCGCGGCTGGTTTGGAAATTTCAGCCTGCTCGGCGTTCCCCGTTCCAAGATGGGCTTTGCCATTACGGCAGGTATTTTCATCGGAGCGGGTATTGTGTGGGCGCTGCTTATCTTTATGATTCTTCCGGTACTCGGCTATCATGTGTAAGCCTTGTTTTTCCTTATTAAGTAAATATGTTTTCTGCGTATGGCACAGGGGCAGGAAATAGTATTGGACCTGGTATTTTCCGGGTCCGTTTTTTGTAAGGCTGTTTATTTGCGGGGAGAGATTTATGACAAATACGGAAGCAATTTTTAAGGAACTTTTTGCAGGGGTTATGGAGATGTCGGATCCCGCTGTCTGGACTATGTTCGCCATCGGCGGAATTCTGATCTGGCTCGGAGTAAAAAAGGATTATGAGCCGGTGCTCCTCTTTCCTATGGGGGTGGGCTGTATATTGGCAAATATACCGGGGCATTTTGCCGTTATCCCGGCAGGAGGCGGGGAGCCGGGCTTTTTGCAGGTTCTTTATGAAGCGGGAATTGCCAATGAGCTGTTTCCTGTCATGATTTTTGTGGCGGTAGGCGCGATGTGTGATTTTACGCCGCTTATCCGCCAGCCTTATGTCATGCTTTTTGCGGCAGCGGCCCATTTAGGTATTTTTGCAGCGGCGCTTCTGGCATCAGCTTTTGGATTTCCTTTCAACCAGGCGGCGGCGATTGGCATCATCGGCGCGGCGGACGGTCCGACGACGATTTTTGTGGCACAGAAATTTGCTGCAGAACTTCTGGCGCCTCTCACGGTGACGGCATTCTGCTATATGTCCCTTGTCCCGATTATCCAGCCGCCTATTATCAGACTGCTGACGACAAAGCGTGAAAGACGTATCCGTATGGCATATAAAGAAGAAAAGCCCGTGTCCTGGATGGCACGTTTCCTTTTTCCTTTCATGGTGGTGTTTTTTGCAGGTATTCTGGCTCCTATTTCCGTACCGCTCATTGGCGCGCTCATGTTCGGCAATATGCTGAAAGTATCGGGCGTTGTGGATTCTCTGGCAAGTACGGCACAGAATGAACTCGCCAATCTGGTGACGCTCTTTCTCGGCATTACGGTAGGCGCTACGATGACGGCGGAAAATATCCTGACATTTGATGTCCTGAAAATCCTTATCCTTGGTGCGGCGGCGTTCGTTTTCGATACGGTGGGCGGCGTGCTTTTTGCAAAGTTGGCAAATCTCTTCCTGAAACAAAAGCTGAATCCCATGATCGGAGCCTGTGGCATTTCCGCGTTCCCCATGTCGGGGCGCGTTGTTGCCAAGATGGCTTTGAAAGAAGATCCTTCCAATTTCATCATCCAGCACGCCATGGGCGTCAATGTGGCGGGACAGGTTGCTTCCGTCGTCGCCGGCGGCCTTGTGCTTGCTCTTATTCCCGTTTTGTCATAAAGGAGGAACTATGTCAAGTTTGGACGCTTCCGTTTATCTTCTGGTTATCGCATATCCCCTGCTTTTCGTAGTGATGGCTGTTTTTATGGGACTGACGTACTTCCTGCGCAGGGTATTTCCCGGAGACTGAAGAAGCGGGATTTCCTTCCGGCCGCGGTTTGCGGGGAGGGAGAAAAAGTTTTATACTGTACCTATGTGAAAATAATTCTCTTTTAGGAGGCAGAAATGAAGGAAACATACAGCAGAAGCAAATCCGTTTGGCAGCGGATGAATGCCCGTGAGCGCAAGGCCGCCATGGCATACGGTGAAAAATACAAGGCGTTCCTTGATACGGCACGCACGGAAAGACTGGCGGCAGCGGAAATTATCCGCCGTGCGGAAGAAAAGGGATTTAAACCTGTCTATACTATGAAGTCGCTCAAAGCGGGAGACAAGGTATATTGGAACCAGAAAGATAAATCCGTTATTTTAGCGGTGATCGGGAAACAACCCGTCCATGAAGGCATCAAAATCGTAGGATCCCATATTGATTCGCCCCGTCTGGATCTGAAAGCCAATCCGGTTCATGAACAGGACGGCATTGTGTACTTCCGTACCCACTACTACGGCGGGATTAAGAAATACCAGTGGACCTGCATTCCGCTGGCGCTCATCGGCGTCGTATTCACGAAAGACGGTAAAAAAGTGGATATCAATATCGGACTGAAAGACAGCGATCCGGTTTTCTATGTATCCGACCTGCTTATCCACATGGCGCAGGACCAGATGAAAAAGACTTTGGCGGAAGGGATTACCGGAGAACAGCTCCAGGCTGTCGCGGGTACTCATTCTGAAGAAGGGCAGACACCGAAAGACGCCATCATGACGCTTTTGAAAAAGGAATACGGAATTGAAGAGGAAGACTTCGCCGCCGCTGAATTGGAACTTGTTCCCGCCACAAAGAGCCGCGACGTCGGATTTGACCGTTCCCTCATTGCTTCTTACGGACAGGACGACCGCGTATGTTCTTTCGCGAATCTGGAAGCCATCCTGGACGCGAAACCCGGTGTGAAGACCCAGGCCGCTCTTCTTACGGATAAGGAAGAAATCGGATCTTATGGAAATACGGGAATGGAATCTTCCTATTTCGTGAAATTTGTGATGAAACTCCTTGCGCTGCAGGGACAGGAAAGCCTTCTTGATTTCTATGAAACCATGGAAAACAGCGAGATGCTTTCTGCTGATGTGAATTCCTGTCTTGATCCTATGTTCCCGGAAGTTTCTGAAAAAGACAACGCTTCTTTCCTGGGATACGGGGTTAACCTGACCAAGTACGGCGGTTCCCGCGGCAAGGCAGGCAGCAATGATGCCAATGCGGAATTTTTGCAGAAGGTCAGAAAAATCTTTAATGATGCCGGTGTATGCTGGCAAATCGGCGAACTGGGAAAGGTCGACCAGGGCGGCGGCGGAACAATTGCTTTCATGATGGCGAACTGGGGCGCGGAAGTGGTAGACTGCGGCACGTCCATGCTATCCATGCACGCTCCCTGCGACCTGCTGTCCAAGGCGGACGCTTACGAAACGTACCTGGCGTACAAGGCATTCTTTGAAAGCAGGTAAGGAAAAGAGGAAATCATCGTCTCGAAAGGGGCGGTGATTTTTTCGTGGGAAAAAATATAATAGAGTCGTGATGAAAAAATGGATGTCATTGAAAAGTGAGGATTTAATGAACATCATCGAAAATACTTATACATGATGGTTAATTATTAATCTACAATGGAAAATGTAAATGTGTGGAAGATGTGGTTGTAAGGCATTGTATGATTTGATAATGGATATAGGGGGGAGATAAATGCATTAAAGTTTAGCATTTACTGCAAGGGTCAAAATGAAAAAACATTTTTATCTCCATATCTTTTAATATAGAAACATATGCGTATATATGGAAGAAGACGGTTATATCTTATCGGAAGTGCTATAATGAGGAAGCACTATGAGTTATATGTCAGGCAGGTGGCTTATGAAGAAAAAGATTTTGATAGCGGTGTTGGTGTTGGGAATAGCTTTTTCAAATGTAACAATAGGGACGGCGGGTAAAGATATGCCTGCGGGGGGAGATACTTTTTCTGTACAGGAAAAGTTGCCTGTAAAATTTACGCAATATTTTTCAGATAGGGCAGGAAAAGATGCAGAGGCAGCATCAGAAAAAAATGTTATTCCTACAGGGGCGGCAGATGAATTAGTGTATAGGCGTCCGGGGAATGAAGGAATTTATATGCTTCGGGGATTGGTAGCAATAAATCAGCATAAATATAAGCAGGCAATTAAGGATTATACTAAAGCTATAGAATTGAATCCTGATTCCGCACTGGCTTATTATGCAAGGGCGACCGCATATAGTTTGGAAGAGGATTTTTATGCAGCAGAACAGGATTACAATAAAGCGTTGAAAAAGAATCCTGAACCGGAAATGAGGGGGCATATCTTATTGGGGCGAGGGGTTGCTTATGTGCAACTCGGGGAGACAGAATCTTGTCTTAATGATTTTGATGAAGCGTTGAAGTATCTAAAAGGAGAAGAAAAGGGAAAGGTCTATAGAAAAAGAGGACTTGCGTATCTGCTTCTTGGCGAGATGGATAAGAGTTATGTTGATTTTGAGAAGGCATTATCTATTAACACCAAGGATGTAATAGCGCTTATATCGATTGCTGATCTACAGTGGTTGCATTACCATGCACCGGAAAAAGCATTACCTTTTCTTGACAGGGCGGTGGCAGCGGACTCATCTAATCTTCTTGCTTGGATGAAAAGAGGCAAAGTACTTCTGGATTTGCATGAGGATGAAAAAGCATTGACGTCTTTTAACAAGGGGCACGTGGTTGGAGAAACAGATGGGATTCCTTATTTATTACGAAATATGTATTATATGCAGCATAGAAGATTTACCGATGCGAGAAATGATTTAACGCATTTGATTTCCATTTATCCGAATAATGCGTATTTCTATTCGAAGCGTTGTGATGCGAGTATGAAGTTGCATGATTTTGGCGGGGCATTGGAAGATATAAGAAAAGCGATAGCATTGGAGCCGGATAAAGGATACTATTACATGATGCTTGGGCTTGTATACAGCCAGACAGAACGGTATGATGAAGCGATTACTGCGTTTGAAACGGCAATTGCAAAGGGGCATAAAAAAGCAGATGTGTACAATAACTTGGGATATGTTTATAAATTGAAAGGGAATTATCAAAAGGCGTTGGGCATACTGAATAAAGCTATAGAAATGGATCCCGGTTATGGAGAAAGTTATCGCTCTCGGGGAGAAGTGTATGCGGAAATGGGGGAATACGAAAAGGCGGTGGCAGATATTACGGAATTTTTAAAAATTAATCCCAATATTGCATCAGCACTTCTCATGCGTGCAGGTTTTTACGATAAGTTGGGAAAGAAGGAATGGGCAGAAAAAGATCGAAAAGCGGCTGCATTGGGTAAAAAGGATGGAATATATGTGTTCTCTCCGAAGAATGACTAGTTTTTGATTCAAGCGGTATCTGTAGATTGGGGATGCAGCAGAAAGGTAAGAAATAGGTTCTAAATAGAGGGCAATAAGTTCTCAATTGCTTTATATGGAATGACTAATATGCCTTAATGAGGATAATTTTATACGAAGGATAGCAGCGCAGGAGGAATCAGAATGGATGAACATCAGTCCGGCGTAAAGCTGGAAGAAGCGTTGGAAGCAAAAAAAGAACTTGATGCAAAAGCACAGAAAATACTTGAGGAGAAGGAAGCGGACTCCCGTATGAGGACATATACGGGACCGTTAGGCAGGGCGGTAGCCGTACTGCTGTGCGTGTGGACGGCATTCCAGCTGTATTTCACGACCATCGGAGCAATCAGTGCCGTCAATCTGCGGGCGATCCACTGTATCTTTCTTCTTGTTTTTACATTTTTATTATTTCCGACGTTTAAAAAAGAAAAGCGGAAAAGAAAGCTTCCGCCCCTTTGGGACGTGGCGTTTATCCTTTGTTCCGCAGGCAGTCTCCTTTATCTCATTTTGAATTATACCCGTATCGCCCGGACAGGAGGACGTATTTCCGATATGGAGGCAGCCATTGCCTTAGTCGCGGTGGTTTGCGTTTTTGAAGCGGCCCGGCGGGCATCGGGAAATCTGGCGGTACTTGCAGGAATTTTTCTTGCGTATAACTGGTTCGGCGCGTACCTGCCCGGCTATCTCGGTCATAACGGTTTCACTTTGAAGCGCGTGCTGATTACCCAATTCTGGGGAACGCAGGGCATTCTCGGCACGGGCATTGGCGTTTCGGCGACTTATATATTTCTTTTTGTCGTTTTTGGCGCGTTTCTGAAATATTCGGGCTTTTCTAAATTCATTAATGATTTTTCGCTTACCCTTGTAGGAACGACTTCCGGCGGCCCCGCGAAGGTGGCGGTCATCGCGTCGGGCCTTATGGGGATGATTAACGGTTCCGCCATTGCCAATGTGGCGACGACGGGAACGATTACGATTCCGCTCATGAAACGGACCGGGTATAAAAGCGAATTTGCAGGCGCCGTAGAAGCGGTGGCCTCTACCGGCGGACAGTTTACGCCGCCGATTATGGGGGCAGTCGGTTTTGTCATGGCGGAGTTTTTAAACCTGTCCTACACCTATGTGGCACTGGCAGCTGTCACACCGGCGCTGCTCTACTACATCGGCCTGCTTCTGGCGGTTCATTTTGAAGCGAAACGGCTCGGGCTTTCGGGGATCGCCAGGGAAAATATTCCCGATGCATTGTCGGTGATAAAAGAACAGGGACATCTTGTCCTTCCCTTGGTGAGCCTTATCGGGCTGATGTTTACAGGATTCACCCCGCTTTATGCGGCGGTTATTTCCATTTTCATCACTGTGGCGGCAAGCTGGCTCCGCAAAGAAACAAGAATGACAGGAGATAAGATTATTGCCGCTGTTATTGAGGGCGCGCGGAGCGCCGTTTCCGTAGGGGTATGCTGCGTCATCATCGGCGTCATTATCGGTACGGTCACACTGACATCCATGGGACTGAACATGGGCTATCTCATTCTGTCTCTTCTGCAGGATAATCATGTGTACCTTGCCGGGTTCCTTGTCATGATCATGTCCGCTATTCTGGGGATGGGCGTTCCCGGCGTTGCGGCGTATGTCATTGTTCAGGCGGTTGCTGTTCCTGTCCTGATCAAGGCGGGGGTGCTGCCTCTTATCGCCCACATGTTCTGCCTGATTTATGCCTGCCTTTCCAATATCACGCCGCCTGTGGCCATGTCAGCCTATGTGGCGTCTGGGATTGCCGGTTCTGATCAGACAAAGACGGGACTTATGGCGGTGCGTCTCGGGCTTATCGGTTTTATTATTCCTTTCTTTTTTCTGGATAATCCCGTTCTTCTCATCGGTGTCGATCCGGCGGCGACCGCAGTGGAAACCCTTTGGGCTGTTTTCAGCGCGGCGGTGGGGACGTTTGCCCTCGTCGGCGCATTGGAAGGCTGGATTCTATGCAAGTGCGGATGGGCGGAACGGATTGTACTTTTCATTGCTTCGCCGCTTCTCCTTTTTCCCGGAACGATGACAGACTTTGTCGGATTTGCAGGGATTGCCGCGGTTATAGGATTCCAGTTCCTGCAGCGGAGAAAAGAAACTTGATTTCCCCTGACACAGGGGTATACTTATGATAATCATTTATTTTCTGCAGCATGGGAGGATGGAAAAATGAACATGAAGCATTTGAAAAAAGCGGCGGCAGTTTCACTGGCGGCTTTAGCCGCAGCAGGGATGATAGCAGGCTGTGGCGGAGAAAAGAAAGCATCGGCGCCGTCATCACAGCCGGCAGCGCAGACGGTGAAAATTAATTTTCCGACGGCCGGCGCGTCAGGCGCCCTGTATGCGGTGGGGGCAGCAATCACCAATATGTGGAGCAATAATGTTCCCGGTGTGCAGGCAGCGAGCCAGGCTTCTGCAGGCGGAATTGCCAACCTGAATATGGTTTCCGACGGCGAAGCGCAGGTGTCCATCGCTATTTCCAGCAATGTGTACCAATGTCTCAACGGAACGGACAGTTTCAAAGATCATCCTTATAAAGATTTGAAAGTGATTGCCGGTCTTTACATGAATCCGAACCAGGTGGTGGTCACTGCCAAGTCAGGCATTCAGACTTTGGCTGATGTAAAAGGAAAGCGTTTTGCCGTAGCGTCGGCAGGATCTTCCGTATATAACGAAAGCAATGCCCATTTTACCGCGGCGGGACTGAAATTTCCTAATGACATCCAGGCGGAGTACATTACCTTTACCGATGCTGCCGATATGCTCCAAAACGGCTCCATTGACGGTGCGTGGATCATGAGCGGCGCTCCGGCTTCCGCCGTCACCCAGGCTTTGACCGGCGGCGCACGCCTGGTAGATATTGATGATCAGCTCGTGAAAGAACTGAAAGCGAAATACCCCTGGTATGCAAGTTATACTATCAAGGCGGGTACCTATCCGAACCAGGACAGGGACGTCCGTACCACGGCGGTTAAAATGGTTATGTTCACCCGCGGGGATATGCCGGAAGATGTGGTGTATAATCTGACGAAGGCACTCTGGGAACATATCGACGAACTGGGGCAGGCACAGAAGAACCTGAAAGGCCTCAAGCCGGAAGACGCGGTGAAAGATATCGCAGGCGTGCCGCTCCATCCCGGCGCTGAAAAATATTACAGGGAAATCGGCGTACTGAAATAAGGAATAGAAAGAAAACATCGTCTTTACAGGGACGGTGTTTTTCTTTTCAGACTGCCCGGTGAGCATGTACCGGCAGCGAGCATTCTCATTATGACACTTTCCGTTCCCCATTGTTAGTGACACTCTTTCCTCTAATCGTCATTCTGAACGGAAGTAAGAATTCTTTGTGAGAAAGATGGGGAAATAGAACCGCGACACAAAGTGAAGAATCTATTACCCGGATGGCATCTTCCCGCTTTCCCCACCACGGTAATAGATCCTTCGCTCGTGCTCAGGATGACGATTAGCGTTTCCTGTCATTATGACGCTTAACGTTTTTCATCATAGTGATGCTTAATGTTTACCGTCATTATGACGACTTCCGTATCCCGTCATTCAGAGCGGAGGCAAGAATGCTTTATGGGAATAAGGGAAAAGAGTTATGTGACGAGGAGCGATGAATCTATTACGCTGGTGACATCTTCCCGCTTTCCCCACCACGGTAATAGATCCTTCGCTCGTGCTCAGGATGACGATTAGCGTTTCCTATCATTATGACGCTTAACGTTTTCCATCATAGTGATGCTTAATGTTTACCGCCATTATGACGACTTCCGTACCCCGTCATTCAGAGCTTTGGCAAAAATACCGTATGAGAAAGCAGGGAGGCAGCAATATGACACAAAGCGAAGAATCTGTTACCTTGATGACGTTTTACCGTTTTCCTCACCGCGGCAGCCGATTCTTCGCTAATATGCATAATGACGCCTTCTGCCCTGTCAGTCCTGTGACTGCTGCCCTTTGCCGAAGAAAGAGGGTCGCTCAAATTTAAAATATTTTCCCCAAAACTATTGACAAGGAAATCCTCATTCGCTAAAATAATCACAATATTTAAAAGTGCTGACGGAAAAAAGTAAATTTCCTTTCCCGGCGCAGAGAACCGATGGATGGTGAAAATCGGTGCGGGCAGGAAGTCGAAGTTCTTTCCCGAACTGCTTTGCTGAAATAACAGTAGGCATTGCCGGAGTGGCTCACGTTAAGCGGCTGAGAGTTGATCTGATGAAGTAGGGTGGTACCACGGAATATCCGTCCCTTGGGTGCCGCCTTTTTTGTTTTTCATCAGATAAACAGGGTGGTACCGCGATGAGTCCCGTCGTCCCTTGCAATTGGCAGGGGACATTTTTTATAGGATAGAAGTGCAGTAGAAAGAGAGGGCTCTCAAATGAAAAAATGGATGAAAATTACGGCAGCGGCAGTGGCAGCAGCTTTACTCTATGGCTGCGGAGGAAACAGTGGCGGAGAGAAGAAGACGACTGACGGGAAGAAACAGATTGCTGTGGTGCAGGTGATGCAGCATGGTTCTCTTGATGCGGCCAATCAAGGATTTCTTGACGGCTTGAAAGAAAGGGGCTACGGAGCGGACAAAATTTCAGTAGACCAGCAAAATGCCCAAGGAGACCAGTCAAATTTAAAGACCATTGCGTCCCGTTTCAAGGCCAATCGTCCTGATCTTATCTGCGCGATTTCCACACCTGCCGCACAGGCGGCAGCCAATGAAATTCATGACCTGCCCATTATCGGGTGCGCCATTACTGATTTTGAAACGGCGAAACTGGTAAAATCGAACAGCCGGCCGGAAACGAACGTGACCGGCGTCAATGACCGCGGCCCTGTGGAGAAGCAGGTGGATATGGGACTTAAGTTCCTTCCCGCGGCGAAACGTCTTGGACTGATTTATTCCTCCAGCGAAGTGAACAGCCAGATCCAGGCAGACCAGGCGAAAGTCTATGCGGCGTCCCTCGGCCTTACTGTGGTGGAACGGACCGTTTCCTCTGTCAATGATATCCAGCAGGCAGCGGAATCCATGGTGGGACAGGTAGATTTCATCTATGTTCCTACGGATAACGTGATCGCTTCTTCCATTCCCACTTTGGTCAAGGTGACAGATCCCGCGAAGATTCCCGTATTCGTAGGTGCGGACAGCATGGCGAAAGACGGCGCGCTCGGTTCGCTCTCCGTGGATTTCTACAAGTCTGGTGTACAGGCAGGACACATGGCGGCGGATGTGCTTGATGGAAAAATCAAAACACAGGATACTGCCGTAGAGGATCCTGAAGTGCTGGAAGTCATTATCAATAAGAAATCGGCGGAAACTTTGGGGCTTGCGATTCCTGAAGAATATAAGAATGCGAAGATGGTGGGATAAAGCAAAAGCGGAACGGGAAAATAAAAAACGAATGAAATACGCAGCGTGATCGGTCCGGTATAAAACGTTTTTTGTACTGCGGTTCAAAACACGTCATATTTTAAAACTTGCAGATGAATTATTAAAAAAGAGTTGTGAATTGATTTTTCATTTCCACAGCTCTTTTTTGATGAATGTATGACAGTGGGAATAAGGAATTGAAACCGAAGAATACAGCTTGGTTTTCAAAATCGGGAATTTTATGTTCTGTTATAAACAGCACATTCAAGTACAATGGCGGTGTTGTATAAAACTTGATTTTGATTACAGATCCCTAATATTAAGGAACAAATAAATTATTTATTGTGATCAAGTGACAGAAGTATTAGTCATATATTGCAAAAAATATGGCATAGTGATATCATAAAGGTGGGTATTCTTAAAGCAAATGGGTTTAAGCATTAAGAATTTAACCTTTATATCCTGCATGCAGGAATCACACAAAATTATATAAGGAAAGCAGTCGTGGGGAATCCGGTTAGAATCCGGAACTGTCCCGCAACTGTAGAGGGAGTTTTGCGGCTGTAAGCCTTTCACAGAGGAGCCGCAGGATAAGGAACTGAGTCAGAGTGCCACCTGCTTTCTATGAGATTGGCGTAACTTGCGAGGTATAAGTTAATGCATAGGAAGCTGGTGCTGTATTTTTAATATGGCAGGAGTCTTCTATGTATCTTTCTTATGCCTCGTTTTATAAATTTGTGGTATGAGCGTACCATAAGTTAAAAATTAAAAATAAATTTTTTGTGTGCGGGGAAATGCCGCGGAAGCGGTGCATATCTTTTTTATATTCTTTTGGTCATGAGGAGAATCAGGATGAAGAAGACATTGGTAATGGCGGCTGCAGCAGTTTTAACCGGAAGCATGGCATACCCTTCGCTGGCAGAGGAGTATGTTTTTGAGATGGCGCCCGTTGTTGTCACAGCGAATCGCATGAATGAAAATTTGGTGGATGCCAGGGCCGATATCAGTGTAGTTACGAGCCGGCAGATTGAAAAACTCCATCTGAATACCGTGGAAGATGCGCTGCGTACAGTTCCGGGGACACAGTATCTGAATTATGGCGGAAATGGATTGAATGCCAATTTAAGCGGGATCCGGATTAATGGAAGCAAGGATATTATACTGCTTGTGGACGGCGTACGTGTAACCGATTTCAACGGCGCGAATAATTCAGGGTATATGTATTCTTCTCTGCTGAATAATATGGACAATGTCGAACGTATCGAAGTGCTGCGCGGCAGTGCCGGCGCGTTGTATGGAAGTGGCGCCAAAGGCGGTGTGATCAATATCATCACCAAGAATCCCGGGGAAAAGAAAACGACCGTGGATATAGCCAGAGGAACCGGCGGACGGGAAATATATAAGCTGACCACTATGGGGAGAGTAGGGAAGTTTTCCTACATGGCCTATTATGACAAACTGCTGATAGGTGATACCAAATCCGGTGACGGAAGGCTATGGCCCGGGCACACCCATACCTTATCGGACGGAGTGAAATTTGCTTATGATTTTACTGATAAACATTCTCTTTCCTTAAGTTATGACAAAATGAAGTCAAGATATAGAGGATATGATTTTGTGTATTCAAACCGGTATCATGGCGATTATAAGTCCGATATGCTGACTCTGCAGGATAAGATATCCATTGGGAAGCATTGGGATAACCAGTTTACTTACCGCCGGAATAAAGTAAAGACAAATTATTTTCAGGATTATGACATGAATGCGCAGTCCAATTGGGGGATAAGCAGCGACTATACTTATGACATCATCGGCGAGCAGGTGAGCTTCCATGATGAATGGAACCGATTGACCTTTGGGATGGATTATTCAAAAGGAAGAGACAATATCCTTCGGCCGGCAGGATATGACGCAAGTGGGAATCCGGTCAAAGCGAACCACTGGTATGAAAATTATTCTTTCTATATACAGGAAGATTGGAAATTTTTGCCCCGGTGGTCTCTTTCGGGGGGGCTGCGGTATGACCGCCCTGAGACGGATCAGTACACCGCCGATTTTGACAGCCATACGTCCAAAAGCTACCGCTTAAGCTATGAAGTGACGACGAAGGATACCGTGTATGCGGGACGCAATGATTTCTACATTCTGCCGGGGCTTGATGTTCTTTATATTCCCCAGTATGGAAATGCCAAGGTCAGACCTGCTTATGGATATACGGATACCGTCGGCTACAGCCATGTGTTCAGTGATACGACGATGCTTACCTTTAACTGGTTCAGAACAAAGGATGAGCAATCTATCGGATATGATACGTCATCCCACATATATAAAAACTTTAATCAGGGTGTTTCAAGAGGATGGAATGCCCAGCTGATTTCGCAGATCGGGAGTAAATGGAGCGCCAATGTGGGATGGGCGCATCTGTATTCCAATGTCCCCGGGGATAATTTTTCTCTCGGATATTCGCCAAAGGATAAACTGACCTTTGACGTGATCTATCACAATAAAAAATTTACCGGCGGTCTGGACGGATTCTATTTTATCCGGAGAAAGAATCCGGCAAACAGCGACCTGAAAGGATGGCCGGATGACAAATACGGTATTTATAATCTGAGCTTCAATTATGAACCGAGAAAAGATTTTAATTTCTATCTGAAAATCAATAATATTTTCGATAAGCTCTGGGCGGAGCATACAGATGTCATCTGGAGCAACCATACGCCGGGGACATGGTATTCCATGCCGGGGCGCACATGGCTGTTCGGCGTGAAGATGGAAGTGTAAGGCGTGAATCGTTGTAGTGGAGAAAAGGCGGGATAATGATGAAATATGTGTATGGCAGAAAAAAGTGGCTGGCAGCCGGTATAGCAGCATTGCTTATTAGCGGAGCTGGAGCAGTTTCGGATGTGTTGGCGGCGCCGGTTTATACTTCCGGAATCACGACCAAGGCAAAAAAAGATAAGGCAACTTTCGGAAGTGCCTATAAAGTGGAAAACGGTGTTAATAAGTATAATTTGGAAGACGGATCAAAAATCAGTATCCACGGCACTTATCACGCTGAGGGTATTACGCCGGGGAAAGGAACGACATCCATTGTCACTGTGGGTGACGGGACAGGAACGCTGTCCATTGATACTTCCAGCAGCGAAGCGGGAAATTCGCAGGGGGCGGGTATTTTGGCATCTGACGGGAGCCAGCTGACTGTCAACGGAAATCTGCAGATTAAAACTTACGGAGGCAGCTGTTTTGCCGACGGCATTTACATGATGCGTGCCGGCACAGGCACAGGTGCTAAAGCAAATATTACCGTTAATGGCAATGTATATATCGGAGATCCCACGGCTGTCGGGGAACCTCCGGATTCCTCTTCCCAGGACGCGAAATGGGGAGTCAATGCGGCGGAAATACATGGCGGTTACGGGCCGGACGGCCATGTTCCCGGATGGGCGGATGAGTATACCGGTGCCCGCTGGCAGCCTACCGGGGTCGATGTGGATATGTCGGACGGCAGTTCCATTGACCTCAACGGCGATGTGTACCTGGCTGTCCGCGGCGCTGCCATAAAGACCGACCCTTATTATAAATCCGCCGGAATGCATGACTATGATATCGCCGTTATTAACGCCAATAAGGGGAATGTGACCATAGTGACGCCGTCAAGCACGGGAGAAAGTTTTTATTCCCTTGCCAGTTACGGCGGCACTATCAATGTGAATATGGCAGGAGCGGACGCAGCTTCCCATAAAGTGAATATCAAGGGGAATATCATTGCCATGCGGGATGATAAAGACCACAACGGACAGCCTTACTTCTTCCAGAATGGCCGCATCAATCTGGCATTGGCAAACAGTGATTCCCAATGGACCGGCGTGGTGGACAACAGCGGATCCGACCAGGCAGGAGAAGTAAATCTCTGGCTGCAGAACGGTGCTGTGTGGAAACACAGCTCTCCCTCGCGGACCAATGGGCTTCAGGTAGAAAAAATGCCACAGCCGAGCGTATTCCACTATGGGAAATATGACGGGATATCCCATGTGAACCAGCTGGTGGGCGGAAATTCGTCTGACAAGGCAGGCATCATTTATCCTGAGGAAGCATCAAAAATCCATGTAACGAACTATAGCGGACATGTCAAAGTGATTTATGCTCATGAGGGAGACGGCAGTACGACCGCGTCTTACCGCGGAGGCGATTTCCGGATAGAAAAGGCATCTGCCGGTTCGGGAATTGTGGTATCCACCAATAACGCAGGCATTGATATGAATAATGATGATGCTGTATGGAACGCATTGAACGCGGTGGCGGGGAAGATATATTATGAGGGATCCGTGGATGGCGAGAGTAATCTGGCGGGTAAGGCAGAAATCGCGGAAGGGCTGACCGCGTCATCAGCATCTGCCAAATTAGCGGATATGAAGTATAAGAAAGACAACCACGGGCAGGGATATGTAGAAAAAGGATCAGCACCGAACCCGAATCCGAACCCGAATCCGAATCCAAACCCGAATCCGAATCCAAACCCGAATCCGAATCCGAATCCGAACCCGAATCCACCGACACCACCGGTTCCACCGATTGTCCATGGGGATAATGAGACGGCGCTGATGAAAGGTGGACGCAGCGTGCTGACTGATTCCGCTTTGGAGTGGAGAGATGACGCCATGCAGGGGATGCTTCGTTTGGACATGCTCCGCTATCGAAGCGGCATGGAGGGTGCATGGGGAAGAGTTTATGGCGGCAGATGGAAATATGACGGAAACGGTATCGGAATAAAAGAAAACTATTGGGCAGGCGAAGCCGGGTACGACCGCCGTTACCCCAATAACTGGCGTGCAGGTATATCTCTGGATTACAGAGATGGAAAGGGCAAGTATGATTTTGGCGGAAGAGGCGACAGCAAACTGTATGCCCTGTCGCTCTACGGTTCGAAAGATCTTGCCCGGGGAGCCTTTGTGGATATGATCGTCAAAGGCGGGTATATAAAGAATGAATTTACCCTGTATGACAGAGGGGGGAATCAGTTTACCGGATCATCTACTGCCAGAGGTTACAGCGTGTCAGGGAGATACGGAAAGCGTTTCGGTACGGGAGATTTCTACTGGCAGCCCCAGATCCAGTTTACCTGGGCGCATTTGGAACCGGATGAATACGATGTTTCCAATAAAAACGCCGTTATGATCGTGAAGGGGCAGTCTTTTAACAGTTATGTGGCAAGGGCAGGTATTGAAGCAGGACGTATCGGCTCTTTCGGTGATTTGTATGTAAAAGCAGGCGTTGCCCATGAATTCGGCGGCAGAATTAAAGCGTCCTATTCCGCTGCTGACGGCGGTACGAAGGAAACTAGCTATGATTTGAAGGATACCTGGGCGGAATTGACGGTAGGCGGCACATATAATCTGTCGCCTGTAAGCCGTATCTATATAGATGTGACAAGAGGATTTGGCGGAGACTGGAAGCAGGAATGGCAGTTGAATGTCGGTTTCCGGTACGAATTTTGAGAAAGGTGGTGCGGAAGTAGTATGGCAGGGCGGCAGGTATCATAATGATCCCGGCTGCAGATATATGCCTTGCTGCAGGGAAGCAGGGCATATATTTCATATTTCTGATAAATAGAAAGATGGAGGAGCAGGTTATGAAAGAATACTCAAAATGGAAATCGGGGAAACGGTTTCTGACGGCGGCAGTTACGTTGTCATTACTCGGCAGTCTTGGTTTGTATAGTCCGGCGGCATATGCCGAAGAAGATTTTGAGGAGTACACTGGCAGCATAACAGGAAAGGAAGATAACGCGTCTGAATATGTTATGGCCCACATAACAAAGGATGGCGGGAAAAATTATAAATTTACTGATGATTCTCTTATAAAAACGAATCAAGGCGTCAAAGTGGGAGATTTGGATTATCCTGTAAATATTGACGCATCAGGGCATGTTTTAAAGTTTTATGGACATGTAAATGACAAACATACCCTTGTTCATGCGGTGGAAGCAAACTCTAAAAAAGGTGTTACTATTACTGCTAAAAAGTTGATTATTGACGCAGGGAATACAAAGAGTCGCGCTGAAGGAATCAGCGTAGGCGGGCAGAACGGAACGAATAAGGATGCGCCGTACAGGCTGACGATTAATGGAGATACGGATATCAGGGCTCATGGTGACACTTATGGGCTGGGCATGTATCTGTGCGGCAATGCGGAAGTTACCGTCAATGGGAACGTGACGATGAATACCCATGATGAAAAGAATCCCTGGGCGGTTTATGTGGAAAAGGATGGCGGCCTCAGCTACTATGGCGGTTCTGCCATCTATGCCGGAAATAATTATAAACTTCAGTTGGGGCCGAAGCTGACCATTAACGGACTGGTGGATCTGAAAGTGAATGCCAATGGTGCATTTGCCAATGGCGGGCATTCGGACATTTATCTCCGCGGCGGAAATATAGAAATCAATAAAGATAATACCAAAGGATATTATGCGCTTCTGGCAGAGTGCGCCACTACCACGATGAATATGGAACGGGATGAAAATAAGGTGCCTGTCAGAGCCGGGAGCGCCAAAGTTACGATAAAAGGGAATATAGGCGCATCTGCCGGCGCGATCAATGTGAATGAGCCGGAGACTTATAGCCGCACGAATCTGGGGTTGGCTACGCCCGATTCCAGCTGGACGGGGATTGCATATAATGCGTTCAAGGATGAAGGAAATGAAGTCAGCGGCACACTTTATGGCAGCGATGAAATCATAAAGAAAACATTTTTTGGGGAAATTAATCTGTGGCTGCAGAATGGTGCCTCCTGGACGAATGAAGCCTGGGGCGAACCGCCTGATGCTTATTACGGAGAGGATTTTTCGGAAAGCCATCTGAAACGGCTGGTCGGCGGGGAAAGCGCCGATAAGGCGGGACATATTTTCCAGAAACCCGGAGAGGATGAAGACAGCGAAGGCATCAATATCCGCGTAGACGATTATAAGGGATTCACCAATATATACTATGGTCATAAAGAAGAGAAACCCACGGATATCCTCGGCGGGACTTTTACCGTGACTAAAGCGCAGCCCGGATCGGGAATCAATCTGATTACCGACAGCAAGGGACTGAATGTGGATTCATCCAAAGCAGCAGATAAGAATCTGGCCAGCGAGACGCTGAACGCGCTGGCGAATAAGCTGTTTTATACTGCGTATAAAAATGGGGAAACCAATCTTGCCGGTAAAGTGGAAATTGCCGAGGGGCTGACGGCTTCCAGCCTGTCCAAACGTATGGAAGATGTGACTTTCAAAAAAGAAGACGGACAGGGGCAGTATCTCTATACACCGGCGCAAGATGAGATTGTCGGGCCAATTACCGGGCCGGAAAAAGAAACGGCTGACCGCAATGCAAAAGGCACTGCGCCGAATGCAAAGCAGGGAAATGTGGTCAGCGGTATGTACAATGAGTCCACACCTACGACGAAGACCAATCCGATGATTGTGGATATGAATGGATTCAATTTAAATGTGGCGGCAGAAAGCGACAATAAGATTGCTGATGCCGTTTATGTGGGAAATAATGATTATATTACTGTAAAAAATGATGCGGGAAAGAAAATCGGCATCACTTCCACCAATACAAATACCCGTGCTGCCAACGGCATTTTCCTTGAGGGGAATTCCCATCTGAATATAACGGGACCGGTGGAGATTGCCAAGGTGCATACCAAAGGCAGTTCCGCCGCAGGTATTGCGTTCCAGGGCAGCGGAAGTGAAGCGGTGATTGACGGTTCCCTTACCATTTCAAATGTGGACGGTGATAAAGCGGAGAAGCAGGGACGGTATATCGGCGTATCCGGGATCCGGATGACCGGCGATAATACTTCCATGACCGTTACGGGACCGGTGAATATTTCCGGTTTTAAAGGATCGGCATTGCATACTGCGGGCGCGGACAGTGTAATTTCTGTCGGCGGCGGTACTATTTCTACAGCAGCGGATGCGGATAAATCCCATAATTTCTATGCGGCCCGTGTGGAAAAAGGAACGGTCAATATCAACATGAAAAATGGTGCGCCAGGAAGCGCAAGAACCAATATTATCGGGGATATGTATGTTACAGGGCAGTATGGAAAGAAAGTTATTGAGTACAGCGGAGGCCAGCTGGCAGATTGGCAGCACAGAGGAAATCTTCATGTGGCGCTGACAGATAAGGATTCGTCCTGGACCGGTGTGGCAGCGTATGAACAGTACAATGATAATTACGGCAGCGGCGGGAATACGATGCATGATATCGGGAATTTTGATCTGTATCTGCAAAACGGGGCCACCTGGACGAATGAGCAGCAGTCTCATGTGACTACTACGACGCTTGCCGGTAAGAATCCTGTCTATAACGGCAGCTATTTAATGAAGCTTCATGGCGGCAGTGACGCAGTGCATAAAGGGTATATTTATCAGAAAGACAGCAAGCCCATTACTGTAGATAATTACAGCGGACACACTCTTGTTTTCTATGACCATACTGGAGACGGTTCTGCCGCTGAAAATTACAGCGCCGGTGATTTCAGAATCAAGACAGCGGAAGAAGGATCTTCCATCACGCTGCGCACAGGTGCAGGCGGAATCAATACGGCCGATAAAACGGCGGCGGGAAAAGCGCTGAACAGTTTAGCAAATAAGCTCTACTATATGTCTTATGCGCAAGGTGACACAAAGCTGAAAGGCACTGTGGAAATTGCGGAAGGGTTGACTTCCTCTTCTGTTTCAGCAAGTGGGGATATTGCTTTCAGGACAGATACGGCTGCTGACAAGAACGGACAGGGCACCTATGTATATGAACCGGAAGAGCCTTTGGACGGGCCGATCATCAAAGACAGACTGCTGAAAGGCGAAACTACGGTCACTGCTGATGACACCCATGCTGAAGATGGATATGTCAGTGCAGCTTACAACGGCGATGATTCAATCACCGTGGACATGGCAAATCATGGACTCCGTCTGGAAGCGGCTTCTTCCGCATCTGCAAAGGCGGCGGCTGTCCGTGTCGGAAAAGGGACGGACGGCAACAAGAAGAGCATCAGTTTCATCAATATGGAGAAAAACAAACCGCTGGTTATTTCTGCAGATCAGACGAATGGAAGAGAAGCTACAGGTATTTATGTTTCCGAGAACGGTAAGCTTTCCGTCGCCGGGGATGTAGTGATTGATAAGGTGTCTACTTCAGGCAGAATGGCGTACGGCGTGGCAAACCGCGGACCTAATGCGGAACTTATCATTAAAGGCGGGCTGAAAATAGCCGGTACAGGTGCCGATGAATGGAGAACGGTAAAAGCTGCCAAGGATACAACGGGTATATCGGTAACTGCCATTGCCAATATCGGGAATAATGCCAAATTAACTATTGAAGGGCCGCTGGACGTAAAAATTCAGGGGACTGCCATCAATTCTACCGCTAAAGGCGGCGTTATGCGCCTTGGCAGCGGCAGGATTCTGACGCCTATGGATGAACATGCCCAGGGGAATTCAAAGCTTGTTAAGGGCGTGAACGGTACTGTTTTCATTAATATGAATGAGGACGGAACGGCTGCCAAAGCTGAAGACACTGTGCTTCAGGGAAATATTTACACCGAAAGAAGATCAGGGTCTAAGGCCGTTGTAAATGTAGGGCTGGCAAGCAAGAATTCTTCATGGACAGGTGTAACCGATTATAACAGGAGTTTTTCCAGCGATGCCGGCGAGGTCAATCTGTATCTGAGCCATGATGCGGTTTGGAATAATAAGAAGACTGCTTCCGTGACGGGCTCTTACATGGGCAGCCATATAGATTATTTCAAAGGCGGCAGTGATGCGGCCCACGCGGGTATTATCAGACAGAACGACGACAGGGACATCAATATAGATCATTACAGCGGTCATGCAATCCTTGTCTATGACCATAAAGCGGAAAAGCCAAAAGAGATGATTGGCGGCAGGACGCTGATAAAAAAAGCGGAACCGGGATCTGTTGTCAGAATGGTAACCGGGAACGGCGGTCTGAATACCAATTCCAACAAGGCGGCCGATAAGAATCTGGTCAGTGAAACTCTGAACGCTTTGGCGAATAAGCTTTACTATACCGGTTATAACAATGCGGCAATCAAAGATAATCTGAAAGGTACCGTAGAAATTGCGGAAGGTCTGACGGCAAGTTCCGCATCGGTTGCCATCGTATCGGGAAATATGAGCTTCCAGGATGTCACGGGCAGAGGTGAATATAAATTTACCCCCGCAGAAGATGACCCTCATGGACAGACTACGTCTGATTTCGGTACCCCTATCACCGGAGAAGCCGATAAGGATCAGGAGTATGTCAAAGCCAATGTGCTGAAAGATGACGTGTATACTTTTACCAATGCGGTGAATACGGTCACTGTCGATGACGGAGATACCACGACAGAAGATCTTGGCTACCATAAGGCTGTGGCCGCCGTGGTGGGGATCAATAAGGATATTACGATTCATGCGGCGGATAAGAGTCTGAAACTGAATGCGGAGAATAAGACAGAACGCAACAGTGCTGTAGGTATGTACACGAAGAAAAAGATTGACGCTGTGGCAAAAGATATTTCCATTGATGCCAAATCCTCTGTGGGAGATGTATATGGTATATATATCCATGAAGGCGGAAAAGCAGCCATCACCGGCAACGTATCTATCTTGGCAAAACAGGGCGGAGATGGTTTTGCGGACGGAATCAAACTGTATAATGGCGGTTCTGCGCTGACCATTAACGGTAACCTGGCTATGAAAGGCACGGGAGGCGGAAATGATGCCTATGGTGTTTCTGCCGCTCAAAAGGGCGGGTATGGCAGCACAAAGACATATCAGGCAACAGGCATCAATATTTATGATAAAGACGGTGCGGCGTTTACTTTGAACGGCAACTTGGATATGAAAGTAAAAGGTGTCGGCGTGGATATGCGCGGCAGCGAAAAAAATGCGGTAACCATTGCCGGAGGCACAATCTTTACGCCGGATGACGGGGAAGAGGCAAGCTATAAAGCTGTGGCTGCCACTTCAGGCACCTTTGCCATGGGCATGAATGATGCAAAAACAGGATCCAACGGAAAGGATGTCGTTGTGCAGGGCACAATTTCTTTAGGGAAAAAGGGAACTGTTGATCTGGGTCTGGGCAGCAGTAAATCCCGGTGGACCGGAATTGCCGATAATAAAGACGGACATCCTATGAATTTGTATCTGTCTGACGGAGGAATGTGGGAAAACCGCCGGACATCAAAAGACCAGTATGGTTTGTTTGCAGGCAGCCGCGTGACAAAAGTGGCAGGCGGTACCGCGCCGGCTAAGGCAGGTGTAATTGTCCAGAAAGACAGCAATCCGATTACCATTGATCATTACAGCGGACACACTATTCTTGTTTATGATCACGAGGCATCGTCTCCTGCAACAATGATCGGCGGAGATACGATAATTGCTAATGCGGAAGCCGGTTCCGGTATTACGATGCGTACCAACAGCAGGGGATTGGATACAAATTCTGGCAAGGCAAAAGATAAGAATTTGGTAAATGCCACCCTTAATGCACTGGCGAATAAACTGTTTTATACCGCGTATAAAAATGGAGAAACCAATCTTACGGGTAAAGTAGAAATTGCTGAAGGATTGACAACATCCGCCGTGGCAAAGAAGACAGGCAATATATCTTTCAAGAACGGGACCGGTCAGGGTGAGTACATCTATACGCCCGAAGAAGATCCGAGCGGTGACATTATTGATGCAAATGGTCCGATTACTTTCGATTATAAGAAGGATTCCAAGGTATTCGGCAGATCTGTCAGTCAGATAGGCGGAAATAGCAAGAACCTGGCTTATAACTTTGCAGGAAAGACAGTCAATATTACCACCGGCGGCAGTGATTGGGCGCCGATAGGAATGACGCCGAATGTAAAAGCGGTTATTAACGCGAAACAGTTGAACCTGAAAACACCGGAAGCCGGTATGATGGGAACTTATGGAATCTATCTGGAAGACGGAGATGATATTACTGTTAATTCCGATGTGAATATGACCGTCAATGGCGGCGCGTATATGGTAGACGGTATTTTTATGGGGCACATGGGGGCGGCAGAAGCGGCAAAGACCAAACTGACCATCAATGGCAATGTCACCATGCGCGGTACCGGAAATGACCAGTCTTCCGATGATTTCTGGGGTATTAAGGGTACCGGAGAAGACGGCGGCTATCCTACCTATATGGGAAGCCGCTGGGCGCCGGAAGGAATTTATCTTGGCAAAGAAGGTGGCAGTTCCATCACGATCAACGGCAATGTAGATATGGCAGTCAAAGGGAACGGCGCGGTAACGGATGCTTATTATAAAGTCGCAGGGCAGAATTCATTGGATAATGTTCTTACCTTGAATGGCGATGTCAATATTATCACGCCGAAGAGTAGAGAACGGGGATTCCTGGCATTGGGTGCTTTTGGCGGTACTGTTAATGTGAATGTAAAGACTGAAACGGATGCCGGCGGCAAAGTCAAAGTGACCGGAGCCTCCGACCATAAAGTGAATCTGGTGGGGAATCTCTATGCATCGAAAGATGATGGAAATGGAGATAATACATACTATTTCCGTGACGGTGCCATTAATCTGGGGTTGACGACGTCTGATTCCACCTGGAGCGGTGTTGTATCGAATACGAATAAAAATACGCCTACCGGAAAATCACAGCAGGGAGATATCAACCTGTGGCTCCAGAATGGTGCGACCTGGAATCATGAAGCGGTTTCCCGCGCCGATGCCGTTTATGCGGCAGAAAATAACGGGAAAACGACGCTTCCGAGTCCGTCAAACGGATTGTACGGGGCTTATGACGGTATTTCTCATCTGACAACCCTGACCGGCGGAAAAGACGCGGATCATGCGGGGCTCATCGCTATGAAGGACAAGGCAGATGTGGAAGTCGGCACATACAGCGGTTTCAGCCGCATTTACTATAACCATGAAAATAGCACGCCAAAACAAATGATCGGCGGCGATTTCAAGGTATCCAAGGCATTGGATGGTTCCCGTATTACATTGATGACGGGGAGCAACGGATTGGATACGTCTTCAACTAAAGCGGCGGATAAGAATCTGGTCAGTGAAACTTTGAATGCTCTGGCAGGAAAGCTCTATTACTTGGCAAAGGATGGAAAACTTTCTGCCAAGGCAGCTTTGGCGGAAGGGCTGACTGCATCGGAAGCTTCTCTTGATTTGAAGAATGTGACGTTCAAGGAATCCAATGGTCAGGGGCAGTACCTCTATACACCGGCTTCGGATATTCCTGAAGAACAGACAGAAACGGCATTTACCGATACTATCACCGGCGTAAAGGCGAAGGACATGAAGTATGTCAATACCGGTGTACGTAAAGAAGACGGTACATATAAATTCACAAAGGATTCTGAAATTACTGTTGCCGCAGGCGGACCTGCAGTAAAAGTAGAAGAAGATGTCATTATCCGGGCTGATGGAAAAACGCTGAAAATGAAGACGGTGGAAGGCAGCGGTACAGTCTACGGAATCAACCAGTCTACTGCGAAGAAAGCAGAAATCACCGCGAAGAACCTGGATGTAGAAGTGACAAGCACATCCCGTGCTGAAGGCATCCATATGGCAAACAGCAATGCAGCTATCCGGCCCGAAATGACGATTAACGGAGATGTCAATCTGAAAGTAAGCGGAACAGCCAATACACTAGGTGCTTATATCCAGGGAAACAGCAGATTGACTGTTAATGGAAATGTGACAGCCGATGTAGACGGACACAATGGCGGCTTTAGTTATTATGGGGCAACCGGACTATACTCCACCAGTAATATGGGGCCCAATTCTATGGGAGCTGATATCACAGTCAATGGAAATGTAGACCTGAAAGGCAAAGCCCATGGTATTTTTGCCAATGCCGGCGGCAGCAAAGTGACAGTCAACGGCGGCGGCAGCATTGAAGTGGACAAGGCATCGACAAATCCCTATGCGGCTATCCGTGCAGAAGACGGTATTGTCAACATGAATGTCAAGCTTGACAGCAACGGAAATGCCGTAGGAAGCCTTGACAAGAAAGTCAATATTAAGGGAAATCTGGCGGTAACGACCGGTGCTGTCAATGAAGTGGATAAGAAAGGCACTTTGTCACAGGTTAATCTGGGACTGACCACGTCGGATTCTACACTCCAAGGGGTTGTGTATAATGCATTCCCCGATGAAGGGAAGAAAGCAGGAGAGTTGACCTTCAAAGGGGAGGCCAATCTGTTCCTTGCCAACGGTGCCGCATGGATGAATGAAAAGTATGGAGATACCGGAACATCCTGGGGCGGCAAAAACTTCGAAGGCAGCCATCTGACAAGACTTGCCGGCGGAGTAAGTGCGGATAAGGCAGGACAGATCTTCCAGAAAGACACAGGAAATATCACCGTAGATAACTATAGCGGTTACACGGATGTATATTATGCGCACGAAGAAACAGCGCCGAAAGCCATGATCGGCGGAGATTTCATCATACGGAAAGCGGCATCCGGCTCCGGCATATCCCTCATCACGGATAATAAGGGGCTGAATACATCTTCCAATGCATCTGCGGATAAGAATCTGGTCAGTGAAACACTGAACGCTCTTGCGAATAAACTCTTCTATAAAGCGTATGCGGACGGAGAAAAGAATCTGACCGGTTTTGTAAAAATTGCAGAAGGTCTGACCAGTTCTGAAGCGGTTCTCAAAACAGGAAATATCACCTTTAAGAAAGATAACGGTCAGGGGCAGTACCTTTATGAAACCGCTTATCCGAATGAACAGGTCACGGATCCGATTAATAAGACTATAGACGGCAGTACTGCTTCTGAACAGGTATACAAGGAAGCCGGCGTTTATAAATCGGATACGGATACCTATAAGTTCACAAAGAATCCGGCTACTGTCAACGGAGATTCCGGTGCGGCTGTCGATGCAGGTGCGAAGGATATCCATGTGGACAGCGGAGAAAATACGCTGAATCTGAATGGAGGAAATACCGGCGTCGGTGTCAAAGCAGAAGGAGGAAAAACCGCTGATATTAAAGGCAACGCGAATATTACAGGACAGACTGGTGTGCTTGCTGACGGTGCGGGAAGTAAAGTACTCCTTTCCGGAAATTCTAATATTACTGCCGGAGGAGATGGCATCGTAGCCTCTGGAGGCAGCATCGTGGAAGCAGCAGGTACAACCAATGTGACGGCAGGAGCCGGCGGTAAAGCTGTTCGTGCGGGCGGCGGATCTTCAGTAAGTCTTCAGGATGGCAAACTGAAAGGAGATGTGGAAGCCGATAACGGTACAGTTTCCCTCCATGGTGCGGAAACAGAAGGCAATGCTACTGCAGCGGCGGGAGGCAGTATCAATCTGACCGGAGGCAGCGTGGCAGGACAGGTAACGGCCAAAGATGGAAACAGCCAAGCCATCGTCAAAAATGCTACGGTGAAGGATCTTATCGGATCCCATGACGGTACGGCATCTATAACCGGCGGCATAGTCACCGGAACCGTATCAGCTGATGACGGTACTGTTAAAGCGGAGAATACAAAAGTAAATGAATCCGTTAATGCTAAAAACGGCGGTACCGTGGAATTAAAACAAGGCAGTGCAGGCAGTCTTGCCTCAGAAGGTGGACGGATTACTGCAAACGGGACAGCCGTGAAAGGTGATGCTTCTGCCAATGCGGGCGGAACGGTAGAAATGACCGGCGGCAGCGTAGACGGTGCGGCGACAGCGGATAATGGAACGATTGAAACAGAAAATATGGATGTTGCAAATGGCGCATCTGCGCTTAACGGCGGAAAACTTAAACTGAGAAATGGAACCGTTTCCGGCGGGATCAAAACGGATGCCGCGTCTGCATCTGATGTTGTTATGGATCGGGCCGGAGCATCCTTGCAAGGCGATGTATCCGGTGAAGGCAAGACGAACGTAACTCTTTCTAATGGCGGAAACTGGAAAGGAAACAGCGCCGGCAGCGGAGAAACGAAAGTTAAAGTAGAAAGCGGCGGTACCTGGACAGGTGCCAGCATGAACGGTGATACGGATATCGATCTGGAAGGCAAATGGCAGCAGACCGGCAAGAGTAAGGTTCGCAAGCTTATTTCCAACAACGGCGTTCTTGATAAGACGGCTCCGGAAAGCGGAAATACGGATATAGGGCAGCTTAGTGGCAGCTTATCTCTCATTTATGCCCATGACAAAACGAATCCGACAAAGGTACTTGGCGGCGGCACTTTCATTGCGGCAGCGGATGCCGGTTCCACGGTGGACATGATTACCGATAATGCCGGACTGGATACAAATTCGGACAAAGCGGCTGATAAGAATAAAGTCAGCGAAGTGCTGAATGCGATGGCAGGCAAGCTGCAGTATACCGGATATCAAAATGGAGAAAGGAATCTGAAAGGCAAGCTGAGAATTGCCGAAGGTCTGACTTCCAGCAGTGCCGGTCTGAGAACAGAATCATTGAGCTTTAAGGGAGATGGACAGGGATACTTTGATTACACACCTGCCAAGCCGGATAAGCCGGAAATTGAAACCGGGGATTACGAAACTTCTATCATGAGCAGTACCAGAAGCGCTCTGACCTCCTCTATCCTTGTATGGCGGAATGACATGAATGATATGTATAAGCGCATGGGAGATCTCAGAATCGGTGCGGAAAGCGGTTTGTGGGCAAGAGCCTACGGCGGCCGGATCAGTTATGACGCCAACAATGCGTATATGAAGGACAGCTACTGGGCGGCCCAGGTGGGTATGGATAAACGTCTGGCATCAGGCTGGCATGTAGGCGGCGCTTTCGGATACACTGACGGCAGCGCAACATACAGATATGGTGGAAAAGGCGATCCGAAACTGTACACATTGGCGGCCTATGCAACCCGAGTGTCGGAAGATGGACAGTATGTGGATGTCATTGCGAAAGCAGGAAAACTTTCCAATAAGTTCACTGCCTACAACAAATACAGCGCACCGGCGCTCAGGAATTATGTAGAAGGCAAGTATGATACATACGGATATGGCATCAGTGCTGAGTATGGCAAAAAGATTCGTATGGGCAAAGGCTTTGTAACGCCGCAGGCGGAACTGACATGGAGCCGTCTGTCATCGGACAGCTTTGATGCAGCGGCGCCTACCGGTGAAAGCATGCGTGTCAGCCAGTCATCAGTCAACAGTTTAGTCGGACGCCTGGGTGTAGTTGCCGGAGTAGAAAGTAACAAAGGCAATTTCTATGCTAAGGCAAATCTGTTCCACGAATTTGACGGAGACGGCCATATCCTGTTCACTGAACCCGGAAAGACAGGCAAGCGCTCCTCGTTCAGCCTTAAGGATACCTGGGTGGAAATTGCACTGGGCGGCAACTACTATTTGAGCCCGAGAAGCATGATTTATGCAGATTTCACCAAGAGCTTTGGCGGAGATTACAAGGTAGACTGGAGAATCAATGCAGGAATTCGCTTCAGCTTCTGAGCATGATGTCAACTTCCAAAAGGGGAATGAAACAAGATTTTGTCATGAGAACTGAATAATAAAAAGAAAAAATAAAGGACTGCTTTCCTGGGGACAGGACGGCAGTCCTTTATACTTGGGAGATAATTAGATAAGTATGCGAAACAGAGCAAGTTAACATTGTATTTGAAAAGGATTTATAAAAAATAATTAAAATTACCAATTGGAATATCATTTATTGTTGATATGTGAAAAGTAATATAGTATAATTTACACGATGAGATTGGATGATCATTTGGAATTATGAGATGTAAATAGCTATTTCTTAATAAATAATGATTATCCAATAATTTAATACTATTATGAGGACAAAAGCTGAAGAGCTCATGTGGGGAATCCGGTGAGACTCCGGAACTGGCCCGCAACTGTATGGGGAATTGTGTCATAGTAAGTCTTTCACAGAGATATGACAGAATGAGGAACTAAGTCAGGGTGCCACTTTGTTTTCTGATTTTCTAATGACTTGCGAGGCATAAGGCTAGATGCATAAGAAAGCCGGATATGGGAAATCCGGTTCAGATTTAGAATTATGAAATCTGTGCATCTTTTTATTGTCTCGTTTTTTTGTTGCGTTTAATGGAGTGGATGAAAGGGAGTGCCGAGTATGGATAATTTGAAATACTTTTTGGAGTGAATCCAGTTCATGTGACACGGGTTTCATGACCGCGGCAAGCGGTTCAGATCCGGATGGGTATGTTTTAGAAGAGGATGAATTGCCTGCTGTCGGGCAAGGCTGGGGTGCTAATCGAGTATCCGGCAGAGAGTTTATGTTTGCAAAATCGGGAGGAATTATGAAACGGAATAAGGTAAGTAAATTACAGATGAGGCGGCTGGCTGCCGGTGTTACAATTGCGCTGCTGGCGGGTACATGCCAGGTGATGGCAGATCAGTCTACAAATCCGATCAGTGAAAGTGAAGTATTTACTGCAGACCGTCTGGCACAGGTTGTTAATAAAAATAACATGCCTAAAGAAAGATTCAAGTCCGTCGCAGCAGGTATTTTAGGATATACGCATGATAAGGCCTCAATTAAGACAATTAATATTGATATGGCGGGTCATGACCTGACGCTCGACTTGACGAAAGTTGCTGATTTGGGGACCGATTATTCTGCATACGGGATCAAGGCGAATAATAAGACAACTATCGTGGTTGACAGCAATAAAACCAATCCGGGGAAAAACGGTACGATTACCATCAAAGCGAAAACGCTGTGGTCGCCCTCAGGAGACAGCGGCAGCAAGTATACTGCTGCACATGGTATCGCAGTGGGTAATTTTAGCCAGAGATTTAATAAAAAAGTAAGTGAAGACCTGGTGAAGACGACGATCAATGCTGATGTAGTGATTGAAGAATTGCGCGGCGGTTCTATCAAAACGACAGGCATTTCGTCTATGGACTGTTCTGATTTAGCGATTAATGGAAGATTCACAATCAAGCCGGGCGCAATTAGCCTTATGCAATGGAATCGGGGCGATCAGTCAAAAACTTATGGCATATATATGATTGGAAGCAATAATACTATTTCTATTACTTCAGCGGATATTGATGATTCAAAGAATGGGTCACTTTCTGACCTGATTAAAACGGACGAATCGCTTTGGGGCGGCAAAACAGAGAAGAATGTTCTTCGTATTGGCGGCGGTACGCTCAAAGTCAAAGAGAATCAGAAAGAACGGTATCTTATCAGCGCCGCGAAAGGATTCCGGACATTTATCAATGTGAATCAGGATGGAAGCGCAATCGGAATATCAAAAGCGGATTTGCAAGGGACGATTCGCATGGATGCTGGGTCAGAAGCTTATGTTGGTCTTACTGCCGGATCGAAATGGGTCGGCGGAACACAGGCAGATATAAAAGGAAAGGTGAATCTTTTTCTTTCAGAAGGTGGTGAATGGAACACGCTGAATGCGGGACAGGGCAGCCGTGTAACCAGGTTTGCCGGTGATGCAAAGGGCGGTGCAATTTATCAAAAAGATGCGGGACAGCTTGTAATTGAAAATTACAGCGGCGCGGGAAAAATCTATTACGCCCACGAGAATGCAGGCATGGCGGCGGAAGACTACAAGGCGGGAGACACCCATATCGGATCCGCGGCAGAAGGATCACGCATTACAGTAGTTACAGATAATAAAGGAATTGTTGATACAGATAAAGACCAAGTGTATAAGGCTTTAAATGCTTTGGCGGGAAAACTGTATTACGATGCTTATAAAAACGGAGAAAAGAAGCTGGCGGGACAGGCAGAGATAGCCGAAGGACTGACGGCGTCATCTAAAACATTACAAATGAGAGACCTGCTGTTCAAAAAAGAAAACGGACAGGGGTATGTAGAAGATAAACCCGTGCCGCCGGCAAATCTGGATGTAAGTGAACAGATTGTTGAAGATGGTCTGGGATCGGGGAATATGTATTGGATGAATAACGGGTATAAAGATGGTGAGGATGATGATCATCGTTATGTCCTGAAGTCCGATACCACGATCAAGGTTGATTTATCAAATCCCAAGACTCTGACATACGGGGGAAATCAAGGTGCCAATGTAGCAAATATCATATGGGGAGATCCGGATTATACAGCGGATGGCTTTATTGATATGAACGGACATAAGCTGACCTTGGTTTCTGAGGCAAATCATTTAAGGCATTATGCGTCGGGAATTTTGTCACATGGCGGTGATCTGGAAATAAAGAACGCGGCAGGTATAGATATTGACATACATGGCGATAAAAATGCAAAGAGCGGTATTTATGTCTGGGGACAGGGCAGAAATGGAGCGAGCCTCACTATATCTAATGATAATCAAGCGGAACATGCTGTGAAGATACGTAATACGGCAGCGGAAAAAGACGCAGCTATACTTGTGGACGGCAGGAGTGTAAAGGATGGCGGAAGCGCAAAGCTTGTTATAAAAGGTTTGGTAGATGTTGAGAATGATGATGTCAGCGTAATTCAAGCAAATAAGGGCGATGTGTCAATCGGCGGCGGGAAAATAATAGCCAAAGGGGATAAGGCGTCCAGTTTGAAGATAAATAATGACGGTAAAATCCAGATCAACGGCAATTTGTCGGACAGAAATGTTCTTACGGCAGGAGCAGTCAAACATGATGTACAGATAGAAGGGAATGTACTTGCTCAGAAAGGAAGATTGGGACTGGTTCTGAATACGGACGGATCCTACATAAAAGGGTTGATAGGAACAGATGCCGGAACAGCTGGTCAAACGTACATGATGCTTTCTGACGGAGCCTCCTGGTACCATGAAGGAAAAGGAGCCCGAACAGACAGCATTAAAGAAAGTAAAATCAAAAACCTTGAGGCTGATGGCGGCAACATTTACCAGAAAAATGAGAAACCGATAACCATTGAGAACTACAAGGGAAATATGAAACTGTTCTATAAGCATGAGAACGCGGGCACGAAGGCGGAAGATTACAAGTCGGGAGATGTACACATCGGATCTGCGGCAGAAGGGTCACGCATTACCGTGGTCACGGATAATAGCGGAATTACCATGACTGATGAAGCCCAGGTATATGAAGTACTGAATGCTCTGGCAGGAAAACTGTATTACGATGCCTACAAGACCGGAGAAGGAAAACTGACCGGACAGGCGACAATAGCCGAAGGACTGACCTCATCCTCCAAAACCTTGGAAATGAAAGACATGCTCTTCAAGAAAGAAAACGGACAGGGATATGTAGAGGGAAAACCCACGCCGCCGCCACTGGTTAATCCGGTACGCCATCAAATCGTGGAAGCGAACTATTTTGCTGAAGAAGCGCGGGATTTCTGGTCTAAAGCGGGAGTTTATGATGGGAAAGGCCACTATAAATTTGATCATGACTTGTCACTGGTAACCCATGCGGAAGATGATCCTGTAACAACAGTAAACGATAATAAGTTCGGAAATATCTACTGGAACGGTGATGTGGTCGGGGATATCGACATGACCGGACACAGGCTGGAACTGAAATCCATTACGGAGCGCCTGCCGAAGAAAAACCCCAATGCAATTACCGTCTACAGCGGTACATTAACAATCAAGAATGTCAACGGAATGTACATCGAATCCGATCCGAAGGGAAGCCTTTACGGACGAGGAATCCTGGTAGCAGGGGTACGCGGTGACGAAAGATGGAAAAGCGGAAGCGGCCATGCAAAGTTAATCATAGAAAATGATGATGATCCGGCACATGCAGTAAAAATCCGTGTAAAAGACACGGGAGAAGATTTCGGCGCTATTGAAGCGCAGAAACATAATGGAAGCGCGCTCGTAGACATTAAAGGACTTGTGGATATTGACTCCAAGATGTGGAGAGCTGTTGAGTCTCACGGGGCAAAAGTATCTATCGGAGGAGGAACAATCAGAGGAACAGATGTCGCATCCTTGGCTGCTTATACAGGCGGCTCGATACTCGTCAATGCAAAGCTGAATGATGAGAATAAGGTAGAAGCTACTTCTGCGACCCGTCCGGTAAAGATTACCGGGGATGTCAGTGCTGAAAGCGGCGGTCATGTCATGCTGGGACTGAACAATAAAGACTCCTTCTTGAAGGGTCTGGTAACCACGGATATATCGGGAATCAATCCGGATACGCAAAAATGGGGAAAGATACCCGGAAAAGTATCTATGGTGCTGGCAAATGGAGCAGTCTGGGAACACAAGCAGGTAGGAGTAGGATACTATCACAAGAAAGGCGCGGATTTCAACTACAAGAACCGTGGTAAGGGAGAATCTATTGACAGCCATGTAACAAGCCTGCGCGCGGACAAAGGCATACTGCTGCAGAATGATCCGCATAAACTGACCATCGATAAATACGAAGGAAACATGAAGCTGGTCTATGAACATGAGAACGCGGGTACGAAGGCGGAAGATTATAAGACAGGAGATGTACACATAAAAGAAGCTGCGAAAAATTCATCAGTTACCATGGTGACGGATAACAGCGGAATTACGATGACTGACGATAAGCAGGTGTACAATGTATTGAATACCCTGGCAGGCAAACTGTACTATGAAGCCTACAAAAACGGAGAAAAGAACCTGAAAGGGCAGGCGACGATTGCGGAAGGGTTGACAGCATCCTCTGCGACGTTGAAGATGGCGGACATGGATTTCCATGAAGCAAGTGGACAAGGATATGCAAAAGAAATAAACCCAAGTCCGAATCCCAATCCCAATCCCAATCCCAATCCCAATCCTAATCCTAATCCCAAGCCGAAGCCTCCTATTATTTATGGAAGCAAAGAAACTCAGATGATGAAAGGCGCCAAAACAGCCATGGCATCCACCATCCTTCTGTGGAGGACGAACAATAACGACCTGCAAAGAAGAATGGGAGACATAAGACTGGCCAAAGAAGAAAACGGCATCTGGGCCAGATACCTGGGCGGAAAGAACAAACTGGACAAACAGAACACCTACCTCAAACAAACCTATGACATAGCCCAGGTAGGCTACGACAAGAAAAAAGGAAACTGGACAATCGGGGCGGCCTTGGACTACGGAACAGGAAAAGACATCTACGCGAACGGGACAGGAAAAGAAAAACTGGCAAGCCTTGCCCTGTACGGAACCATGCAGAAAGAAGACGGACAGTACATAGACGTCATCCTGAGAGGAAGCAAAGTAAAGAATGACTACACCGTATACAACGAAATGAACCACCGCCTGGAAGGGAAGTACAGGACAAACGGCCTGTCGCTGAGCATGGAATACGGGAAGCGGATGAAGAAAGAAAACGGCTTCTACATAGACCCGAGCATTGAACTCACCGCAGGGCACTTAGGAGGAAAAGACTATGACGCCGTAAGCGACTATGCAGGGGGGAAGAAAATGCACATCCACCAGGACGGAATAAACAGCGTGATAGGGAGAATCGGACTGGGGATAGGAAAAGAGACAGAAAGAAGCAACCTGTTTGCGAAGATAGCGCTGGCCCATGAATTCGGAGGGAAAGTGAAGAGCATCTTCAGTGCGGAAAACGAACCGACGAGCGGGACAGAAGTAGACCTGAAAGACAGCTGGGTAGACGTAGAAGTAGGAGGAAGCTGGCTGGTGAACAGGAACACCTATCTGTACGGAACCTACACGAGAAACTTTGGAGCTGATGTTTCCAGCAAGTGGAGAATAGACGCAGGCATCCGCTTCAGCTTCTGATATGGACAGAATAATCTTTTGTGAATAGACAGGAAAGCAAAATAATATCAATATTAGGAAAACAGAAGGCCTGCCGGTTTGTTATCGGCAGACCTCCTCTGTGTTTATAAAAGATGATATGGAATGTGTTTTGTCGGAATTGCGTTGCCAATCATGAAAGCGGTTTTGTGTTTTCGATTATATGAATGATCTGCTGTAAGTATGCTATGTATGTTTATATTTTATTTTCAGTATATACAGAAAAGAGGAGAAATAATGAGATCCAGAATAAGTAAAACTTGGCCGTGTCATTTAAAGAGAGCAGTGCTCCTGAGTCTCTTGTCGGGATTGGTTATCTTGCCTTCCCAGATAAATGCGGAAACATCGGGCGAAGAATATAAGAATCATCAGATTGCTGAAGCCGATTGGAATGGTGCGAAAGCAGAGCAGGATTTTTGGTCAGGAAAAGGCATCCGAAACGGTTCTGATTATACATTTAATAAAAATACCATTATATCAACCGAATTGAGCAAGGGAAATCTTGTTTTTCATAAGACAGATCCGGGTATTATGGATCAACTTTATGCTTTTGGCACTTTGGTCTGGGGAAGCAGCAAAACCGGAACTGTCAACATGAATGGGCATGATTTGTCCCTGCGTGCAGGGAAAGGTGATTTACATAGAATCGGAGGATCTTTCCAATGGGGTGGCAGAGGATCCGCCGGGTTATTTGTGCGCAGCGGCAATCTGACGATGAAAAATCTGGGAAGTTTATCTGTCAGCGGTGTTGATTATGGCATATACTTGTTTGCGGAACGGTCTGATGATGAAGCAGCTAATTCCAATTTATGGATTAGAAATGGAGGAAGTGCTGACCGTGCGGTTAAGATACGGTCTGAGGGGAAAGGAATCTATCTTCAAAGCACTCCCGGAGCGGCTCGTCTTACCGTAGACGGAGACGTCGATATAGAAGCGCCTTCCGGCATAGTTGTTGATAGGGGTGAGGCGGCTGTCGGCGGAGGGAAAATTGACTCCAAAGGCGAAGCAGCGGTTTCTGTCAATGCTAAGAGTAAATTTTACATGAACGCAGGTGTGGACACTGAAGGGAATGTTACGGTATCCCATTCCGAAAGAAATGTACAAATTCTGGGGGACATACGATCAAAACAGAATTCGAGTGTTTTTATCGGGCTTGGAAATTCTCAATCTGTATTGAAAGGGTTATTTACAACAGATTTGCACACATGGCCGTATAACGAGTGGGTGCTGACAGGAAGCGGAGGATTTCTTGCATTAAAAAACGGCGCGACATGGGAGCATGAAAAATATGGAACCGGCAGAGATAAAAACGGGAGAATAGATGTCGGAGACAGTCATTTGACGCGTTTAAATGCCGATGGCGGGGTTATTATTCAGAAAGATAAGCGTAAGATACAAATAGATGATTTCCGCGGAAATGCGAAACTGATATATGATCACCAGAATGATGGAACGAAAATTGAAGATTATACAGCCGGGGATTTTATCATTGATAAGGCAGGGCAGAATTCTTTTCTGACCGTTGTTACGAGCAATAGCGGTTTGGATATGGGGAATAAGGAAAAAGTCTCTCAGGCTTTGAATGCTCTTGCGGGGAAGGTGTATTATTCCAGTTATGTCACAGATGAGCGTAATTTGAAAGGGAAGGCGGTCATAGCGGAAGGATTGACAGCTTCATCAGCGGAACTTGGATTTGGCAATATTACTTTTACTCAAGATAAGGGGCAGGGTACCGTAAAGAGTGAAGATGTAAAAATTACCGCTCAGCCGGCAGCCGAACTGAGTCCGATTACAGGGGATGCAGGCAAAGATAAGTACTATGCGGAAAAGAAAATACGCCAGGCAGACGGAACCTATCTCTTCAAAGAAGACGCCGACCTGCAGATGACCGACGGACAACCGATGGTCAGAAGTGAAAAGCCGGTAGTCATTAAAGCGGAAGGGAAGAGACTGGCATTTACCTCTGCCGGAGATCAGAACGGTACCGTTTCCACCGTGCAGCAGAGTTCTAAAGACAGTCTCAGCATAACGGCCAAAGAATTGGTGGTGAAAGCGGGAAATAAGAGCGGCCGTTCCGAAGGTATCCACCTTCAAAACGGAAACAAACAGAATGCTTATAAAACAGACATCACCGGAGACGTAACCATACAGTCAAAAGGCAAAGGCTGTGCATTAGGTGCCTATGCGGCAGGAAATTCCAGCCTGGATATCCATGGGAATATGACCATTAAAGGAGAAGGCGGAACATGGGGCGTAGAGAATACAGCCAATCCGGGAGGCGCCTATGCCCATTACAGCACAGCCGGAATCTATGCGGGATCCAATTATGCCATCCAAAAAGGAGGTCATATCACCATTGACGGCGATGTGGACTTGAAAGTAAAAGGAACAGGCATCCTGGCCAATGGAGGCGGCTCAACCGTCGTGGTCAAAGGAGGCGGCACCGTTTCCATCGAGAACAATGATGATGCAGCACACTATGCACTGGCGGCGGAAAGCGGAAAAATAGATTTCAATGTAGATGAAGATGAGATAGAAGCAGGGACAAAGAAAGTAACCATTGAAGGGAATGTAGGAGTCCTTAACGGAGCCGTAAATCCGTCCGAACCGCAGAAATACAGCCAGATATACCTCGGGCTGGGGACAGGAGATTCCCTGTGGAGAGGTCTGGCCGTTGACACCCACACCAGACAGAACAATGCGGACGGATTCGAAGGACAACTGAGCCTGTTTATGAAAAACGGTGCGACCTGGATCAATGAAGCCTATGGAATGACACCGGAAGGATTCAAAGGAAGCAAAGTATACTACCTCCAGGGAGGGAAGAGCAAAGAAGAAGCAGGAGTCATATTCCAGAAAGACGAAAATCCGATCCGTATCGAGACCTATGCAGGGAACATGAAACTGATCTACGCCCATGAGAATGCAGGCATGGCGGCGGAAGACTACAAGGCGGGAGACACCCATATCGGATCCGCGGCAGAAGGATCACGCATTACAGTAGTTACAGATAATAAAGGAATTGTTGATACAGATAAAGACCAAGTGTATAAGGCTTTAAATGCTTTGGCGGGAAAACTGTATTACGATGCTTATAAAAACGGAGAAAAGAAGCTGGCGGGACAGGCAGAGATAGCCGAAGGACTGACGGCGTCATCTAAAACATTACAAATGAGAGACCTGCTGTTCAAAAAAGAAAACGGACAGGGGTATGTAGAAGATAAACCCGTGCCGCCGGCAAATCTGGATGTAAGTGAACAGATTGTTGAAGATGGTCTGGGATCGGGGAATATGTATTGGATGAATAACGGGTATAAAGATGGTGAGGATGATGATCATCGTTATGTCCTGAAGTCCGATACCACGATCAAGGTTGATTTATCAAATCCCAAGACTCTGACATACGGGGGAAATCAAGGTGCCAATGTAGCAAATATCATATGGGGAGATCCGGATTATACAGCGGATGGCTTTATTGATATGAACGGACATAAGCTGACCTTGGTTTCTGAGGCAAATCATTTAAGGCATTATGCGTCGGGAATTTTGTCACATGGCGGTGATCTGGAAATAAAGAACGCGGCAGGTATAGATATTGACATACATGGCGATAAAAATGCAAAGAGCGGTATTTATGTCTGGGGACAGGGCAGAAATGGAGCGAGCCTCACTATATCTAATGATAATCAAGCGGAACATGCTGTGAAGATACGTAATACGGCAGCGGAAAAAGACGCAGCTATACTTGTGGACGGCAGGAGTGTAAAGGATGGCGGAAGCGCAAAGCTTGTTATAAAAGGTTTGGTAGATGTTGAGAATGATGATGTCAGCGTAATTCAAGCAAATAAGGGCGATGTGTCAATCGGCGGCGGGAAAATAATAGCCAAAGGGGATAAGGCGTCCAGTTTGAAGATAAATAATGACGGTAAAATCCAGATCAACGGCAATTTGTCGGACAGAAATGTTCTTACGGCAGGAGCAGTCAAACATGATGTACAGATAGAAGGGAATGTACTTGCTCAGAAAGGAAGATTGGGACTGGTTCTGAATACGGACGGATCCTACATAAAAGGGTTGATAGGAACAGATGCCGGAACAGCTGGTCAAACGTACATGATGCTTTCTGACGGAGCCTCCTGGTACCATGAAGGAAAAGGAGCCCGAACAGACAGCATTAAAGAAAGTAAAATCAAAAACCTTGAGGCTGATGGCGGCAACATTTACCAGAAAAATGAGAAACCGATAACCATTGAGAACTACAAGGGAAATATGAAACTGTTCTATAAGCATGAGAACGCGGGCACGAAGGCGGAAGATTACAAGTCGGGAGATGTACACATCGGATCTGCGGCAGAAGGGTCACGCATTACCGTGGTCACGGATAATAGCGGAATTACCATGACTGATGAAGCCCAGGTATATGAAGTACTGAATGCTCTGGCAGGAAAACTGTATTACGATGCCTACAAGACCGGAGAAGGAAAACTGACCGGACAGGCGACAATAGCCGAAGGACTGACCTCATCCTCCAAAACCTTGGAAATGAAAGACATGCTCTTCAAGAAAGAAAACGGACAGGGATATGTAGAGGGAAAACCCACGCCGCCGCCACTGGTTAATCCGGTACGCCATCAAATCGTGGAAGCGAACTATTTTGCTGAAGAAGCGCGGGATTTCTGGTCTAAAGCGGGAGTTTATGATGGGAAAGGCCACTATAAATTTGATCATGACTTGTCACTGGTAACCCATGCGGAAGATGATCCTGTAACAACAGTAAACGATAATAAGTTCGGAAATATCTACTGGAACGGTGATGTGGTCGGGGATATCGACATGACCGGACACAGGCTGGAACTGAAATCCATTACGGAGCGCCTGCCGAAGAAAAACCCCAATGCAATTACCGTCTACAGCGGTACATTAACAATCAAGAATGTCAACGGAATGTACATCGAATCCGATCCGAAGGGAAGCCTTTACGGACGAGGAATCCTGGTAGCAGGGGTACGCGGTGACGAAAGATGGAAAAGCGGAAGCGGCCATGCAAAGTTAATCATAGAAAATGATGATGATCCGGCACATGCAGTAAAAATCCGTGTAAAAGACACGGGAGAAGATTTCGGCGCTATTGAAGCGCAGAAACATAATGGAAGCGCGCTCGTAGACATTAAAGGACTTGTGGATATTGACTCCAAGATGTGGAGAGCTGTTGAGTCTCACGGGGCAAAAGTATCTATCGGAGGAGGAACAATCAGAGGAACAGATGTCGCATCCTTGGCTGCTTATACAGGCGGCTCGATACTCGTCAATGCAAAGCTGAATGATGAGAATAAGGTAGAAGCTACTTCTGCGACCCGTCCGGTAAAGATTACCGGGGATGTCAGTGCTGAAAGCGGCGGTCATGTCATGCTGGGACTGAACAATAAAGACTCCTTCTTGAAGGGTCTGGTAACCACGGATATATCGGGAATCAATCCGGATACGCAAAAATGGGGAAAGATACCCGGAAAAGTATCTATGGTGCTGGCAAATGGAGCAGTCTGGGAACACAAGCAGGTAGGAGTAGGATACTATCACAAGAAAGGCGCGGATTTCAACTACAAGAACCGTGGTAAGGGAGAATCTATTGACAGCCATGTAACAAGCCTGCGCGCGGACAAAGGCATACTGCTGCAGAATGATCCGCATAAACTGACCATCGATAAATACGAAGGAAACATGAAGCTGGTCTATGAACATGAGAACGCGGGTACGAAGGCGGAAGATTATAAGACAGGAGATGTACACATAAAAGAAGCTGCGAAAAATTCATCAGTTACCATGGTGACGGATAACAGCGGAATTACGATGACTGACGATAAGCAGGTGTACAATGTATTGAATACCCTGGCAGGCAAACTGTACTATGAAGCCTACAAAAACGGAGAAAAGAACCTGAAAGGGCAGGCGACGATTGCGGAAGGGTTGACAGCATCCTCTGCGACGTTGAAGATGGCGGACATGGATTTCCATGAAGCAAGTGGACAAGGATATGCAAAAGAAATAAACCCAAGTCCGAATCCCAATCCCAATCCCAATCCCAATCCCAATCCTAATCCTAATCCCAAGCCGAAGCCTCCTATTATTTATGGAAGCAAAGAAACTCAGATGATGAAAGGCGCCAAAACAGCCATGGCATCCACCATCCTTCTGTGGAGGACGAACAATAACGACCTGCAAAGAAGAATGGGAGACATAAGACTGGCCAAAGAAGAAAACGGCATCTGGGCCAGATACCTGGGCGGAAAGAACAAACTGGACAAACAGAACACCTACCTCAAACAAACCTATGACATAGCCCAGGTAGGCTACGACAAGAAAAAAGGAAACTGGACAATCGGGGCGGCCTTGGACTACGGAACAGGAAAAGACATCTACGCGAACGGGACAGGAAAAGAAAAACTGGCAAGCCTTGCCCTGTACGGAACCATGCAGAAAGAAGACGGACAGTACATAGACGTCATCCTGAGAGGAAGCAAAGTAAAGAATGACTACACCGTATACAACGAAATGAACCACCGCCTGGAAGGGAAGTACAGGACAAACGGCCTGTCGCTGAGCATGGAATACGGGAAGCGGATGAAGAAAGAAAACGGCTTCTACATAGACCCGAGCATTGAACTCACCGCAGGGCACTTAGGAGGAAAAGACTATGACGCCGTAAGCGACTATGCAGGGGGGAAGAAAATGCACATCCACCAGGACGGAATAAACAGCGTGATAGGGAGAATCGGACTGGGGATAGGAAAAGAGACAGAAAGAAGCAACCTGTTTGCGAAGATAGCGCTGGCCCATGAATTCGGAGGGAAAGTGAAGAGCATCTTCAGTGCGGAAAACGAACCGACGAGCGGGACAGAAGTAGACCTGAAAGACAGCTGGGTAGACGTAGAAGTAGGAGGAAGCTGGCTGGTGAACAGGAACACCTATCTGTACGGAACCTACACAAGAAACTTCGGGGCTGACGTTTCGAGCAAGTGGAGAATAGACGCAGGCATCCGCTTCAGCTTCTAAGGATGATGAACGCTTTCGAAAGGGGAATGGAACAAAACTTTGCTATGAGAACTGAATAAGAAGAAACGAAAGGACCGCCTTTCCGGGTATGGGAAGGCAGTCCTTTTCAGTTTATCTTTTTCTCCATCACGGTAATAGATCCTTCGCTTGCGTTCAGGATGACGTCTTTCGTTTCTCGTCATTATAACGCTTAACGTTTTCTGTCATTATGACGACTTCCGTACCCCGTCATTAGAACGGAGGCAAGAATGCTGTGTGAGAAAGCAGGTAAACGGCAACATGACATTAAGTGAAGAATCTATTATTCTGATGACGCCTTACCGGCTTCCTCATCACGGCAATAGATCCTTCACCGACGCTGCGGATGACGTCTTACCATCCGTCGTCATTCTGAGCAGGGGTAAGGATATCTTGTGAGAAAGATGGGAAGCAGCAATATGACACTGAGCGAAGAATCTATTTACTTTTATGACGTCTTACCGGCTTCAGTGTGATGGTAATGGATTCTTTGCTGGCGTTCCGGATGACGTTTTGACATGAGTGATACTTTACCAGTAGGCAAAAAGCGGTCGGAATCCCAGCAGGGATTTATCGTCCCTTGGCATCCAAGATGAAAGAAAGCTTAAAAATAATGAAAATAAAATTACCATAAGAGGAAAAGAAAAAGTAAAATAATTTGCAAATGGTATATGTCTTATGGTAATATAATAATATCTGAACAACCTTTGTTTAGAACAATTTCAGAGAGAAGACAAAGTCGAAAGGCTTTTGTGGAGAATCCGGTGGAAATCCGGAACTGTTTTACAGCCGTGAAGGGTGAGAAACCCCAGTCGGATGCCGCTTGTTTTCAACTTTCTAATGACCTGCAGGATAGGGGGCAGTAGATACTTGTACATTCGGTAACTGTCTGGCTTGTCCCGCAGATTTTTATTTATCCCAAATGCCGGCAGGATAGTAAATAATCAGCAAATGTATTTAAAAATCGGAGAGATCATTCATGATCAAACTAAAGGATGAGATTAAACGGGTGGAAGCGGTAAAAGGCAATGTTGTTCCTGTCAGCAAACAGTTATATCTGAATTTACTGAAAGAAATCAAATTATTGCGTTTTAAAGCCCATGTGGCAAATGACTGGAATCTTCCTTTGAAAGAAAAAGAAAAAGTGTACAGGGATATCACAGAATTATTGTTTGAGTTCTGGCGTGACCAGAGAAATGGAGCGTACAAAATGGCGGAGAATAAGAATACGGTAAAAGCGGAAACAGCAGTGCCGGAAGTAAAGGTGGGGATTGAAAAGGTAGCTTTGTTTAAGAAGCATCTGGAAGATGCGAAAATCAGCGGGTTCGGTATTCAGGATTTTAAGGATGACGTGCATTCCCAGGCTTTCCGCAGTAACCTTCCTGTAGCCGGACAGAACCTTCCTTTCATGATTTTGTTTGATGACAGTGTTTACACGATCATCCAGGTACAGGTGGCGGCAGCGATTGTAACAAAAGAGAAAAAGGCGACCGTTTGTGAAGAGCTGAATGCGTTGAATGACCAGTACCGTATGCTGAAATACAGTGTGGATGAAGCCGGCAACGTGCTGCTGACCTGCTGCATCCCTGCGGGACTTGATCATTTTGATGCGCCGCTCGTTGTGGCGATCCTGAACCAGATCCAGGGGCATTTAAATGCGGTGTATCCGACAATCATGGAAAAGCTCTGGAAGAAATAAAGAGTGAAAGAGACGTGTATTTTATTTTGGAAAAGAGGTTTACATATGAAAAAGGTTCTTATTTCTATGATGATGGCAGCTGCTTCTCTTGGAATGATGGCGCAGGCTGACGCAGCGTCCGGTTATGTCAATGTGGAGGATGTCCTGTCTTCCACGCCGGCTTTTATGCAGGCAGGGAAGACTGTGGTTTCTGAACAGCAGAAATTACAGAATCAGTTCAATGAACAATCTAAAGATATGTCAGATAAGGATAAACAGGCACTCGGACAGAAACTGAACCAGCAGCTGGCACAAAAGGAAAATGAAGTCATGGCTCCCATCCAGGCAAAATTCCGGGCGGCTGTGGAGAAAGCGGCTAAAGATAAAGGCGTAGATTTGGTCATCAATGCAAGAGACGTTATTTATGGCGGCATCGATCTGACAGATGCTGTAAAAGCAAATATGAAATAATGACAGAACGATAAAAGAGTATCCGGCGAGATTGCTTCCTCGGGATACTCTTTTTGTATTTTTTTAAGAATCAATAACATTGGATGGGGTTAAATAAATCCACAAAAAGTTACAAAATAAAATTGAATATGTAAAAATTCTATGATAGAATTCAATTAGCTAATAATTAAAAAACAAGATAATGGAATCTAATAACGGGGAATCCGGTGAAAAGCCGGAGCTGTCTCGCAGCTGTAAGGGAAGTCGGCCTGCTGTGGCCCTTTCACAGAGGGGCAGGCAGACAATGAACCGAGCCAGGGTGCCGTTTGTATTTCATCATCAAAAGACTCGCGAGGCATGAGCCGGATGGAGGATGGGAAATGTTTTCTCATTTCAGTTTGGCTGTGCCTTTTATGATGAGTGTAATTTTTATGGACGGCAGAGTGCCGGGAAGAAAGGAAGAGGGAACACGATGGGGATTTTTGATTCGGCAGTAGGATATTTTGTCCGCGGAGGCCTGTGTATGTGGCCTTTGCTGTTTTGTTCACTGGCAGTTATATTTCTGGCGGTGGAGCGGTATGTGTATTATCGGCAGGCAATCTCCGACACGAAATTTGTGATGATGTTCTGTAAGGAAATGACGCGGGGAAAAGTTTCCGAAGCGGCAGAACTGGCGGAAGGTGCATCAGGCAGCGCTGCAAAACTGGCAAAGGATATTTTGTCTGAAAAGGACAGTCTTGGTCAATCACTTGAATCTGTTACCTATGAAAAGACGGATCGTTACCTGAATCAGCTGTCGGCCCATCTTGATTATTTAGGGGTTATCATCGGGCTTTCTCCCATGCTTGGGCTTTTAGGGACGATTACCGGAATGATGGGGACTTTTTCTTCCATGACGGGACAGCTGCAGAATACGGCCGGTGTCACCGCCGGATTGGCGGAAGCGCTGATTACGACTATTTTCGGATTGGTGATCGCGATTACAGGTATGCTGGTACATGCTTATTTGAACGCGAGGTATAAAAAGGCGATGCTTGATCTGGATGCGGTGGCAGATGCGCTTATCTCCGGACTGTCCGGGAAGTGAGGGGGCATTATGAGGAGAAGACCGAGGCAGGCGGATAAAATGCCTGAACTGATGATCAGCCCTATGCTTGACCTTATATTCCTGCTGCTTGCATTTTTTATCATCAGCACGATGTACATGACGGAAGTGAGGACAATCTCTATTGCCCTTCCTGACGCGCAAAGCGCTGAAACGGTTTCTAAAAGCAGCAGCCTTGTGACTATCAAAAAAGATGGGAGCTGCTGGCTGGATGATAAAAAAATGTCTTTGGATGTGATTGTGGCGGAAGTAAAGAAAAGAAGCGGATCAGACGCGAATTATTCCGTCGTTATCCGCGGAGAGAAGGAGGCCGCTTACAATGATGTCATCCACGTTCTCGACCGGTTTAAAGCGGCCGGCATCACCAGGTTCGGGCTGGCAGCGGAGCAGGAGGCAGGCGGATGAATGACCGGCAGAGGTATGCGGTTGGTATTGCCGCTGCTGTCCTTATTCATTTATTTGCTGCTGTCATGCTCGGATTGTTCGGCGTGAAATATATGGAAGTTCCGTTTCGTGGGGAAGTATTGCAGGTATCGCTTGATGCGGGCGGCGGAAACCGGGGCGGGGGAGGCAGCAAAGGGAGAAAGGCGCCGGCGGCGAAATCATCTGAAGCAAAAATCAATGATGCTGCTGAACCTGTGGAAATGCCTGATGAAGAAATTAATGAAAAGGCAGCGGAAGAAAAGCCGGAGCCGCAGGACAGGGCGGATAAGAAAGAAACAGCGGACACGGCAGGTATGTCTGCTTCTGATGCCGCGGCAGGAAATGAAGGGATGAATACACAGGGCGACGGCAGCGGCAGCGGCGGGGAAACGGGAGACGGGGACGGCACTGGGACGGGTGACGGCAGCGGAACCGGTACCGGTGAAGGTGACGGCAATGGAAGCGGGCCGGGAGCCGGCGTTCCTATTACGCCGCCGACAGTGATAAATAAAGTGCTTCCTGTCTATCCGCCGTCTGCAAAGATGAAGGAAACGACGGGTATTACTTATGTAACGATTCTGGTCAATGCATCGGGGACGGTGGATTCCGCTTATGTGGCGCAGGGGTCAGGAAGCAGTGTCTTAGATGCGGCGGCGATCGATGCGGCTTATCAATGGACATTTTCTCCTGCACTTGATAAATATGGGGTGCCTGTCCCCTGCTGGATTACATTCCCGGTAGAATTCAGATTGAATTGAGGAAATGCTTTTATACCAATGATTAAGATACCGGCATGTTCCGCTTTACGCGCCTGCCTTGTATGGCAGGGCCGTGAACTGCATTTTATCATGCTTTGCGGTATGTGGATTACGCTTCGGTTTGTTTGGCGCCTGAAAATAAAAAACGATTATTTTTTTAAGGATATACCTATGCTATAATAGGACAAGGTATATCTTTTTATATTTTTCGACGTACCTTATTAAATAATAGAAGGAATTAGGATGTCAGCTATAGAAGAAAAGCTGGAAGTTGTGAAAAAGCGGATAGCGGCTGCGAAGGCCCGTTCTCCTTACAGGCAGGACGTGACTCTTGTGGCGGTGACGAAGTTTCATCCATTGGAAGATATGGAGGAGGTTCTCCGACTTGGCGTGAAAGAGGTGGGAGAAAACCGTGTGCAGGAATTGGAAGACAAACGGAGCCGTTTGAAAATGCCTGTTGTCTGGAACCTGCAGGGACATCTTCAAAAAAATAAAGTGAAAAAGGCGGTGGCGGCGGCTGATTTGATCCAGTCCGTAGATTCCGTGGAAATCATGGAAGAGATAGATAAACGGGCAGGGCAGGCCGGCAAAGTGCAGGATGTGCTTCTGGAATTTAATATTTCCGGAGAAACAAGCAAGTACGGCCTGCCGCCGGAAAGTCTGGACGAAGCTGCAGCGAAGGCGGGAATGCTCCCGCATATCCGTGTAAAGGGTCTGATGTGCATGGCGCCTATGGTGGAGGATGTGGAAATGACACGTCCTGTATTCCGCAGGGCTCATGAAATGTGGGAAGTACTGAAAACATATTTTCCCAAAGGACAGGTTTCTGTTTTATCCATGGGGATGACCCGGGATTTTGAAACGGCAATAGAAGAGGGCGCTACGATGGTACGCGTCGGCACCGCCATTTTTGGCGAGCGGAATTATGCAAATGGGAAAGGAGAAACAAAATGAGCTTACTGGATAAATTTAAGGAACAGTTTACAGATCGTGATGATGAATACGAGGATGAAGAATACGAAGAAGAGGGGACGTCGATAGATACGGCGCAGCCTGTTCCTCCCCGTCCGGCAGCAGGCCGTGCGGCAGTAGCGACCCGCCAGGCGAAACCGTATACCATGGTGGTCGTGAATCCGAAAGACTATCAGGATGCCGAAAAAATTGGGAATCATCTGAAGGCTGCCCGTCCGGTCGTAATGAATATGGAAAAGACTGATGCCGATGAAGCACAGCGTATCGTGGATTTTATTCAGGGTGTGATGTATGCTTTGGACGGGCGCATTGACCAGGTTTCTGAAAATATTTATCTCTGCGCGCCAAATAATATGAGCGTGTCCCGTGAGAATTTTGCGGCATTTCCGGAAGCGGAAGCTCCCGCATGGGATTCGCAGGCCCCTAAGGCATAATGTCATTTTTTTCGAAGATCTCCGAGCTGTTTTATGATCTTTTTGTTACGGAGCCGGAGGAAGAAGAGTATATAGATTCTGCGGGAGAAGACGGTAAAGAGGCGGGTCCCCGTATGGCAGGCGCGCTGCCTGCGAGGGCTGTCCGTCCGTTGGATGCTGTCATCTTCGTTCCCCGTGCTTATAGTGATGCCCGCCGTGTGGTGGATGCCATGGAAAAAGGACTTGTAGTTCTTGTGGTTCTTGGCAGCAATGTGGATGATGAAACGGCGAGCCGCTTTGTGGATTTCATGAGCGGTGCCGTTTATCTCGGCAAGGGAGAAGTAGAACTTCTGAACGGGCAGGTGCTTTTGTGCGCGCCATCGGCGGTGCATATTGAGATGGACAGCCTGCCCCGCCTTACGGGGATTCCTTTGTGGAGAGGTCCGGGCGTATGAAAAAGATTATGATGATCGGCTGCGGTGCTATGGGCGGCGCCATACTTTCAGGATGCCTTTCCAAAGGCCTCTGGACGAAAGAAGAAGTATACATTAAAGCAAGCACGGAAAAGTCAACGGTGGAAAAGGCAGAGCGATATGGCGTATCTGCAGCTTCTCTGAAAGATATCGGAGAAGCGGATTTTGTCCTTTTGGCAGTAAAGCCCGACATTATCCCTTTTGTTTTGGAAGAAATAAATCCGTACCGCCCGAGGCGGGTGATTTCTGTTGCGGCGGCGGTGACAGCAGCGACCTTGGAAGCCGGCCTTCCCGAAAAGACGCCGGTAATCCGTGTCATGCCGAATACTCCCGCTTCGGTCGGGGAGGGTATGACAGCTATTACAGCAGGGCGGTACGCTGACGAGGATTTTATCGAAACGGCAAAAGAAATATTTTCCGCCCTGGGGAAAGCGGCAGTGGTTTCCGAACGCCAGCTTGACGAGATGGGCGCTTTATCAGGAGCGGGACCGGGATACGTTTTCGTGATTATTGATGCATTGGCAGATGCCGGAGTGCGCGCGGGACTTCCGCGGAAGCTGGCAGTTGAAGCGGCGGCGCAGACTTTGTATGGCGCCGCCAAAATGGTGCTGGAAACAGGAAAACATCCCGCCGAACTCCGTGACGGGGTGACAAGTCCCGGCGGTACGACGATTGCAGGCATCCATGCCATGGAAGCGCGCGGCATCCGTGCTGCTCTCATGGACGCCGTCATGGCGGCTCTTGCGAAATCTGATGAAATGGGCAGAAAATAATGAAAGACAGAGAAAAAATTCTCCGCTACTTTTCCGCAACCGGAGAAGAAGCGAAAGATATGGCGATCCGTCTGCTGGATATTGCTGATTCCGTGGACAGAGGCCGGCCATTTGCCGTCGGCCCCTTTATGTCTCCTTTTGCGGCGCAGGTCGGACAGACGATTGCGGCTCACATGAAAACGGTGGCGGTGAAAACTTCCGGCGGATATCATGAAGCGGAACGGATCCGTGTCGCATTTGCCCGTAATGACTATGACGGTCCCGTGGATTTCGGGCTGACCGCATTGAAAGTGACCTGGGATGACCGATACAGGCTCATCGGCCACCGTGATGTACTGGGTTCGCTCATGGGACTGGGCATCGACAGAGCGGTTCTGGGTGATATCCTCATGCAGGGGGCGGGGTGCCAGATTGTGGCAGACAGTTCCATGGCGGAATGGATTAAGCGGAATTTCCTGAAAGTCGCCATGGTGTCTGTGCAGATAGAAGAAATATCTCTGGAAGAATTAGAGCCGCCTAAAAAGGCGGCCAGAGAGGTGCGGGCCACGGTCGCTTCGCTTCGGCTTGATACGGTCGGCGCGGCAGGATTTGGCATTTCCCGCAGCAAAATGGTACAATGCGTAGAGAGCGGTCGGACGGAAATTAACTGGCAGCCTGTGAAAAGCGCGTCGCAAACCGTAAAAGCAGGAGATGTTATTTCCATCCGCGGAAAAGGACGGGTTGAAATCAGGGAAGTCACGGGGATGAGCCGGAAAGGCCGGACAGGGCTTCTGATTGACCGTTATAAATAAGAAATGAAACCGTTGATATGAAACAGGAGGATTATTTATGATTACACCGATGGATATCCATAATAAAACGTTTTCCCGCGGACTGCGGGGGTACAGCCAGGAAGAAGTGGACGCATTCCTGCAGGAGCTGGCAAGTGACTATGAACGTATTTATCGCGAACATCGTGAGATGGAAGAGGAGATGGATACAGTCAAGACGAAACTCCGCAATTATGAAAAGATGGAATCTACTATGTCCTCCACTTTGGTCATGGCACAGGAAACTGCTGAAAATGTGAAGAGAAACGCACAGAAAGAGGCGGAGCTGGCAGTTCGGGAAGCGCAGAATGAAGCCCATCAAATTATTTCCGATGCGGAAGCGGCCCGCCGTAAACTGAATACCGATCTGCTCAAAACGGAAGGCGATGTCAAGGTCTATATTGAAAAGATTCTGGCCGATTTCAAGTCGGCGATGGCTCTCATCGAATCCGCAAAGAATACGCCGGAGCCGCAGATTGTAAAAGCGCCGGAAGGACAGGACGAGGAAATGGAACTGCCCATCGAAGCGCTGGATGACCGTTCTGCCGATCTCTTTGAAGGAGAAGTAAAAGCTGATACAGCAGAAGCGGAAACTGATGAAGCGGAAGATGAAACACAGCAGGCTGTATCTGAAATATAATAAGGAATAAAAAGGAAGCGGTTCTTACAGGACTGTTTCTTTTTTTCAGGAAATATAAAGCAGCTCTGATAACATGGCTTTTGTTATTAATCGGACAGATTTCTTTTTATGTAAAAACGCTGTCTCTCCTGATGGGGAAACAGCGTTTTGCATTTACTGCTTTTTATTCTTTTTTAGAAGGCAGGCTGCTGTGCAAACAGCTGCCGCTGTTCCTGCCGCAAAGAGGGCGGCCCGTCCCCACTTGCGGACGTTGTCGAAACGGACCGCCGTTTTTACCTTATCCAGGGCAGTGACGGGACGCCTTGCGGAAACGGTCACGCATCCCAGTTTTGTATCAATTTCAATGTTTGTGAAACCAGCTTTGGTAAGAATAGTAGAAAGCTCTTCCGTTTTGTAGAGAGTCATGCCTTTGATGATTTTCGGGTACAGATTGTCGAGAAATCCATAGCCGTCCGCTTCATTTACGATGAGGAAGGTGCCGCCCGGCTTCAGCACCCTTTTGATTTCTTTCAGTGTGTTTGGCAGATTGGGCCAGAAGTATATTGTTTCAAAGGCGGTGATGACATCGAAATGATTTGCGCCGAAAGGAAGGAGTTCGGCGCTTCCTTCATAAACGGAACACCGTCCTTCCGCAATGGCATCGCGGTTGCGCATAAAAGAATAACTCACGCAGTCCGGTGAAAGGTCGATTCCTGCCACATGACCGCGGGGAACTTTCTTTAAAAAGCGGGACAGGTTGATGCCGCCTCCGCAGCCGATGTCGAGGATTTTTTCATTACCGGCAAGATCCAGATGGGAAATCCCCCAGAGGGACACGGGAGTATGGAAAATATTCATAGAGGCAATCAGCAGTTTTCCGGCGGCGCCCTGCGGGTTCGCAAAAGCGGGAAGTTTTTCGGAAAAGTTCATTGTGGCGCTCCTTTCTTAAAACAGGAAATGATATATCTTTATTATAAGTGATTTTTCCGCCGGATAACAGGGAAGGGACGTAATTCTGCATAAAGTGAATAATGGCACCAACGGAAAAACAAAAATGCAGTCAAAATCATCCTGAATTGATTTGGGGAAAAGCAGTTTTTTAAAGCAAAGAAACAAAAATATTCCGAAACAAGGTTGATTATTTATTCATATAACCGTATAATATATCATATCCCATAAAAAGAAATTATATGAAAATCAGTTGATGAAGAAAGGCGGCATGTAAAATGAATGAAATTAAAAAAGTGGTTCTTGCCTATTCCGGCGGATTGGATACGTCCGTTATCATTCCGTGGCTGAAAGAAAATTATAACTGTGAAGTCATTGCCTGTACAATCAATCTGGGACAGCCGGAAGATTTTGATGCGATTCATGAAAAAGCGCTGAAGTCGGGGGCGTCTGTGGCAGAAACGCTGGATGTGCGCAGGGAATTTATTGAAGAGTACGCCTACAAAGTGTTGCAGGCCGGCGGGAGGTATGAAGGTCGGTATCTTTTAGGAACGTCTTTTGCCCGCCCGCTGATCGGCAAGTGTCTTGTGGATATGGCAAAGAAATACGGAGCGGATGCCATCTGCCACGGTGCCACCGGCAAGGGAAATGACCAGGTCCGTTTTGAACTGGCGGTGAAAGCACTGGCGCCCCACATGAAGATTATCGCTCCCTGGCGACTGTGGGATATGAAATCCCGTGAAGATGAGATGGCTTATGCAGAAGCACACAACGTACCTATTGATAAATTTGATGAAAAGCAGACGGAAGAAGAAAAAGCGGCACAGAAATATCCCTACTCTATGGACTGGAACATGTGGCACCTTTCCCATGAGGGGGATGATTTGGAAAATCCCGCCAATCCGCCCCACAAAGATATGTACCTTGTCACCTGTGATCCCGAAGACGCTCCTGATCAGCCGGAATTTGTTACCATCGAATTTAAGGAAGGAAAACCGATTGCTGTCAACGGGAAGGAAATGGACGGCGTGGAACTGGTCAATACGCTGAATGAAATCGGCGCAAAGAACGGCATCGGCATTGATGATCTTGTGGAGAACCGACTGGTAGGCATGAAATCCCGCGGCGTATATGAAAATCCGGCAGGTTCTATTCTTTTCTATGCCCACAGCGAGCTGGAACGCCTTTGTCTGGATCGCGCCACCCTTCATTTCAAGGAAGTGGCGGCCGTCAAATACAGCGAACTCGTTTATGACGGCATGTGGTTCGCTCCTCTTCGTGAAGCACTGCAGGCATTTGCCGATGAAACTTCAAAGACAGTGACGGGAAAAGTATCCCTCCGCCTGTATAAAGGAAATATCCTCTCCAATGGCGCGGAAAGTCCCTATTCCCTCTACAATGAAGAATTTGTCACATTCGGTGAAGATGAAGTATACAACCAGGCGGATGCGGAAGGTTTCATCAACCTCTTCGGGCTGCCTCTCACCATTCGTGCGCTGATGAAGGAAAAGAATGAAAAATGAGTGAAATGATGTGGGGCGGCCGTTTTCAGAAGGCGGAGGAAAGAAGCGCGCTTGATTTCAACGCTTCTGTTTCCTATGACTGCCGTATGTATAAAGAAGATATTGCCGGCTCGCTGGCTCATGCATTCATGCTGGCGGACCGCGGCATTATTTCCAAAGAGGATCTGGAAAAGATTACCGGGGGTCTTTTGAAAATAAAAAAAGAAATAGACGAAGGCCGGTTTGCATTTTCTGTGAAACTGGAAGACGTCCATATGAATGTGGAAAAGCGTCTGACCGATGATATCGGCGACGCGGGGGCCAGACTCCACACGGCAAGAAGCAGGAATGACCAGTGCGCCGCAGATCTCCATATGTATATGCGCCGGCATATCGCGAAGCTGGCGGAGAAGCTGATTGCCGCCGAAGAAGCGCTGGTGGGGGTGTCTGAAAAATACAAGGACGTCATCCTGCCCGGCTATACCCATATGCAGAGAGCGCAGCCCGTGCTCTTCGCCCATCATATGATGGCTTACTGTGCCATGCTGCAAAGAGATTTTGAAAGGCTCACCGGTTGCTATGAAATGGCGGATGTCTCGCCTTTGGGCGCCTGCGCTCTGGCAGGGACGACTTATCCTACCATGCCGCAGGAGACGGCGGAGAAACTTCATTTTTCAAAATGCTATGGAAACAGTTTGGACGCGGTTTCCGATCGTGACTACCTTCTCCAGTTTCTTTCCTTCGCATCCATCTGCATGATGCACCTGTCCCGCCTGTCGGAAGAATTGATTCTGTGGAGCACCGGTGAATTCGGATTTATTGAGCTTGATGACGGATACAGTACAGGCAGTTCCATCATGCCGCAGAAGAAGAATCCCGATATCTGTGAACTGGTCCGCGGGAAAACAGGACGGGTATACGGACATTTGACGGCGCTCCTGACCGTGATGAAAGGACTTCCTCTTGCCTATGACAAGGATATGCAGGAAGACAAGGAAGGCGTATTTGACGCCATAGATACACTGGGGTTCGCTTTGGATATTTATGCCGGCATGCTGGGCACCATGACCGTCAACGGCGCGCGTACAAGAGCCGTCTTGGAAAATGACTTCTCCAATGCCACCGATATGGCGGACTATCTGGCAAAGAAAGGACTTCCTTTCCGCCGTGCCCATGCGGTGGTGGGAAACGCGGTGGCTTACTGCATTGAAAACAGAAAAGTGCTGCTTGCCCTCACCATGGAAGAATTTAAAAAGATGAGTCCTCTTTTTGAAACCGATATTTACGAAGTCCTTCAAATTGAAAACTGCGTGAAGAACAGGGATAGTTACGGCGGTACCGGACCGAAGCAGGTGAAGCGCCAGCAGCGGGAAGCGAAAAAGATAGTCAACAGGCAGAAAAAACTGGCAGCAGAATGGAAAGAAGCGAACGCGTTTATAGAATAAGAATGGGAAGGAAAATATCTTTATAAATGATTTTGCATCAGGCCCTCATGCGGATGAGGGCTTTTAGCATGGCGGAATGAAGAGGGCGGACCAAATTGAATATGAATCGGAAAATATAATAAAATTTTGCCTAAATATATATTTTTGATATAAAATTGTATTGAAATAAATTTGAATGAAATTAATACAAGTATAAAAAGGAGAAAAATGAAGATCGCACTTCTTCATCTGGATGTGGCGGAAGGACCGGAAACAAGAAACAGAAGAAGTATCATTTCTGCGGCGGGAGAGGCAGTTTCCCGCGGAGCAGACTGGATCGTCACGCCTGAAACAGCGCTTCAGGGATATTTCTTCTATGACAACAATGGGAAGCTTCCTTCCTTTTCGGAAAAGCAGCTGTCCCGGTACCTGTTTTTTGCCGGAAGGAATAAAGCGGATATGTTTCTTTCCGCAGCAGAATATGATGAAAGGGATGGAAAGGGATACAATTCCTGTTTTGTCATAAACAGGGAAGGAAAGCTTCTGGGGAAGCACAGGAAGATGTGCTCCCACCGGAAGGGATTTGAACGGTGGCTGTCCCTGGGAAGAGAAACCCATGTGTTTAACATAGGCACGCTCCATGTGGGTCTGCTTGTCTGCGCAGATTCCTATTACGAACAGCCCTGTTTGGAAATAAAAAAGAAGAAAGCGGATATGGTACTTGTTACAGCAGCCTGGCCGCCGGGGAAATGCTGCTCCGATCCTGTGTCTGTCTGGGAAACCTGTTCAAAATTATGCGGTGTTCCAGTCATTGTCTGCAACCAGACGGGATATCATGAAAGAATGGATATGAGAGAAGCGGAAAGCGCGGTCATCGTGGAAGGACAGCGGCTTTTTACCTATAAAGGCGATCCAGCGGTTTTATTTTGTGAGTGGGATGAAGAGAAAATGCGGATCCGCTCAAGAGCGTTTGAGGTGGTGCACGTAAAATGAAAGAAATAGAATTGTATCGGTTAAGTACAGATGAGAAAATCGTACATGTTCCTGAAACACACAGCATCGTAGTCCGTTTTAATGCTCCTAAAAAGGTCTTGAGCACTTCTCTCTTGAATGGCGGATACAGAGAAGATATCAAGGGGCTTTTCAACTATACCTGCTGCGGGCCCGGTTCCTGCATGAGCCTTGAAAAATATGAGGAGCATCTGGGAAAATGTGCAGCAGTTATGGGGCTTGATCCTGCCCGTTCCACGGGAATCGGCACGGCGGCACGGATGGAGAACGCGGCCATCGTGGAAGAAACCTATGAAGAACTTAAGGTGGCAGCCTGCGTGACGGCAGGAGTGGAAGGAAACGCAGGGTGTGCAGGAGATCCGGCGGGATATTACGGGGCGGGGGCGCGTCCGGAAATATACAGGCCGGGAACCATTAATATCCTGCTTTTTATCAATGCCGATATGCCGCCGGGGATATTAACCCGCGCGCTGGTCACCTGTACGGAAGGAAAGACGGCTGCGCTTCGGGAACTGATGGTGGGGAGCCGGTATTCGGAAAATCCTGCCACAGGAACGGGGACAGACTCGACAATTATCGTTTGTGATCCGAAGTCGTCGCTTTATTTCCGCAGCGCAGGGAAACATAACAAACTGGGGGAACTGATCGGGAAGACGGTTAAAGAGGCGGTGAAAAAGGCATTAGGGAATCAAAATCATCTCTATCCCTCTACGCAGCACAGCGTGACAGAACGATTGAAGCGGTACGGGGTGACAGAGGAAGTCCTGTATTCGTATTTCAGGGAATATAAAAAAGACGGCATTGAAGAAGAATGGCGCCATCTCTGGCAAAAAATAGACCGGGACAGCGAAATGGTATTCATGTCATCTTTCCTGGCGGAGCTCCTTGATGAATATCGGTGGGGGCTGGCAGGAAATGAAGAAGTATCCCATATGGCAAAAAAGCTTCTGCAAATGACAGAAGAAGCATATGGAATGAGGTCAGTACCGATGGAAATAAAATCAACTGAAGATATAAAAGATGCTTTTTGCCGATTGGCAGTACAGGCAGCTGTAAAGAAAAACGGTATTTAAGCATAACGGTTAAACGGATAAATCTATCAGGTACAGGCAGTTATCGGTTTGCCGCTAAAGATCAGAAGCTGATAACATGTTCTGCTTGTAAAGTGTTTCTTCTTGACAGACTGTTTCGTTTCTTATATAATCATTCCGGTATGGTGATGATATGTTTTTAGAAAATATCGTACAGAAAGGCGAGCTGCTTGATTGCTACGGCGCTTTATTGACCGTGCGGCAGCGGGAATGCCTTGAGCTTTATTATAATGAAAATCTCACATTGGCGGAGATTGCGGAGTATTTCCATATTTCCCGCCAGGCAGTGCATGATGCCATGCGCCATGGGGAGGAGCAGCTGGAAAATTATGAAGCGGCGCTCCATGTGGCGGCTGCACGGCTGAAGCGTAAGAAAGCGGCAGAAGAGATTTCTCTTCTCTTGTCCGATACAGCAAGAGAAGAAGCGGCGCCGCTTTTAAAAGTATTGACAGATTGAGGTGGACGGATGCCTTTTGAAAATTTAGGTGATAAGCTGCAGTCTGCTTTCAAGGATCTTCGGGGAAAAGGCAGACTTTCCGAGAGCGATATCGACAGCGCGCTCCGTGAAGTGCGCCGTGCTCTTCTGGAAGCGGACGTTAATTTCAAAGTTGCGAAAGATTTTATTGCCCAGGTTCGTGAAAAGGCGGTGGGTGAAGAGGTCTTCGGAAGCCTGAAGCCTGACCAGACGGTAATCAAAATCGTCCGTGATGAGCTCACGGAGCTCTTAGGCGGTACGCAAAGCAAGATTACGATGTCGTCCTCCGGATTGACAGTGATTATGCTGGTGGGGCTGCAGGGCGCCGGTAAAACGACGACAGCAGGCAAGCTGGCCCTTATGCTGAAGAAGCGCGGCAAGAAACCTCTTTTGGCGGCGTGCGACGTGTACCGTCCTGCGGCAATCAAGCAGCTGGAGGTTCTCGGACAGCAGGTGGATGTTCCCGTATACCGCATGCCTGATAATGTGGATCCTGTCCATATCGCACGGTACGCAGTGGATGCGGCAAAGTCTTACGGCCGGGACGTGGTTATCCTTGATACGGCGGGCCGGCTGACAATTGACGAAAAACTTATGGCAGAACTTCGGAATATAAAATCCGAAGTCCATCCTCATGAAATCCTTCTTGTTCTGGATTCTATGACAGGACAGGATGCGGTAACAACGGCTGGGACATTTGATGAAAATCTCGGTATAGACGGCACGATTCTGACGAAGATGGACGGCGATGCCCGCGGCGGCGCGGCTCTTTCCATCAAGGCGGTCACCGGCAAGCCGATAAAAATGATCGGCGTCAGTGAAAAGCTGGACGGCGGTTTGGAGGATTTCCATCCTGACCGCATGGCAGGACGCATTCTTGACCTGGGCGATCTGGAATCTCTCTTTGAACAGGCCCAGAGAAATATGGATCAGGATACGCTCAAAGAGGGCGCGAAGAAAATTCAAAAAGGTGAATTTTCGCTGGACGATTTCCTGAAACAGCTGAAACAGATCCAGAAATTGGGCTCCATGTCCGGTATTTTAAGCATGATTCCGGGAATGGGGAAATATAAAGAGCAGTTGAAAGATGTTGATCTCAACGGCAAGGAGATCAGACATATCGAAGCAATTATTTTGTCTATGACACCGGCGGAACGGGCGAATATCGACTTGCTCAACGGCAGCCGCAGGAAGCGCATCGCGGACGGCGCCGGTGTGAAGATCCAGGATGTGAACCGCATGATGAAGCAGTTTAAGGAAATGCAGAAGCAGATGAAAAAGCTGAAAGGCAGAAAGATGCGTCCTCCGACAGGCGGTCTCGGCGGGGTTGGCGGTTTCGGCGGATTTCCGGGCATATTCAGATGAAAGCGGCGTAAGCCTGAAATTTTTTGCAGGAATACCGGCCTGACCGCGTTGCCGGAAAGGCCGATTATTTCATAAATCAAGTAAAGAACTTATGATTTCAAGGAGGTGAAATTATGTTAAAGATTCGTTTGACCCGCATGGGCGCAAAGAAAAATCCTTTCTACCGTGTAGTTGTTATTGATTCCAAGGAAGCCCGCAACGGTACTCCGGTCGCAACTGTAGGCTGGTATGATCCGGCTAAGGCTGACGCTCCTGTCAAGCTTGATGAAGAAGCAATCCTTTCCTGGCTTGGCAAAGGTGCACAGCCGACTGATACAGTCCGCAGCCTTCTCCGTAAAAATGGCATCATGGCAAAATTTGCTGAAGCGAAGAAATAAGGGAGGCGCGCTATGAATGAATTGGTGGAAAATATCACCAGGGCTCTTGTGAAGAACCCCGACGCCGTCTCTGTGAACGTTGTCCATAAGGGCAGCCTGGAGATTTATCAGATCCAGGTTGCCCCTGAAGATATGGGCAAGGTGATTGGCAGAAAAGGCCGCATTGCTAATGCAATCCGAACAGTGGTAAAAGCAGGGGCTTTAAAGGAAAATAAAAAAGTCGCTGTTGACATTCTGGAAGAGGTACACTAATGGATGAAATTCAGGTTTTGATTCCTGTCGCTGTAAAATCTAAGCTGACAGAGGCATTAAAGACAACTTTGCTGAACCAGATCAATCAAAATATCAAGAGTGTTGAGAATGACATGACACAACTTGAATTTGAAGCGAACGCGAAGCTGGCGGAACAGGCAAAAATCAATATGCAGGCAGTGGCTCCTCTCCGCGCCCAGTATGACGCGCAGAAAGCACAGATGATCCAGGTAAAGGATAAACTCACTGCAGATAAAGAACATCTGGAAAAACTGACTATTGGCGCAGAATTGCCGCGCCAGCCGCTTAACCGCCTTGTGACTCTTCATATCGGTGACGACATGAATGCTGTCGCCGGGGGAGAAATTCTGGTGGAAGACGGAAAGATCATCGCTTTCCGTGAATGATATGAATTCCGGCAAATGGATTACTGTCGGCCGAATTGTTGCCCCGCATGGCGTGCGGGGTGATTTGCGTGTCCTTCCGGAAACGGAACGGCCGGCCATGTTCAAAAAGCTGAAAAAACTTTTCCTTGGCGGCAGATCCTATGATGTACGCGCTTCCCGTCCCCATAAGAATGTGTATATTATTCATCTGGCGGGGGTGGAAGACCGGAACAGAGCGGAGCCGCTTGTCGGAACGCCTGTGGAAATACCCGCGGCGGAATTACCGAAATTGCCGGAGGGGGAATATTATTACTTCCAGCTTATCGGCCTGACAGTAGTTTCCGATACGGGGGATACTGTGGGGACGCTCACGGAAATTATTGAAACCGGCGCGAATAACGTGTATGCGGTAAAAACGGCGGAAGGAAAGGAAATATACCTTCCCGCCATACAGTCCTGCGTCCTTTCCGTTCAACCGGAGGAAAAGACGATGACGGTGCATTTACCGGAGTGGGAATAAACATGAAAATAGATATTTTATCTTTATTTCCCGAGTTTATAGAAGCATTCTTCCGACAGAGCATGATTAAACGCGCTCTGGACGCGGGGCTCATAGAGATGGCGGTGACGGATCCGCGGGAGTTTTCCCACAGCAGGCATCATCAGGTGGATGATACCATCTATGGCGGCGGTGCGGGAATGCTCATGCAGTGCGGGCCGCTTTTTGAAGCCTGTGAATCGGTACTTCCTCAAAAGGGGCCGCGGGATCGGGTGGTTTTCCTGTCTCCTGCCGGGATCCCTTTTACCCAGGATAAAGCAAAGGAACTTTACCGCGATTATAACCATCTGGTGCTGATCTGCGGGCACTATGAAGGTGTAGACCACCGTGTGGAAGAATACCTGGCAGATGAGCTGATTTCCATCGGGGACTATGTCCTCACGGGAGGAGAGCTTGGCGCTATGGTTATTTCCGATGCGGTTGCCCGTATGGTGCCCGGTGTCCTTGGAGATGCGGGCAGCGCGGCAGGCGATTCTTTCTATGAACCGATTCTGGAATATCCCCAGTACACGAAACCTGTGGATTATCGTGGCTGGAAAGTGCCTGAGATACTTGTGAGCGGCCATCATGCAAATATTGCCCGCTGGCGGCGGAAAGAGGCGCTTCGGCGGACTCTGAAATGCCGCCCTGATCTTCTGGCAAAATTACAGATGACGGCGGAAGATAAAAAACTCATGGAGGAAATAGCCGGGGAAGAGGAGGAATCATAGTGGCGCCCGTGTATATAGGACTTGTCCATTATCCGATCTATAACAAACATATGGAAGTGGTCACGACCGCCCTTACGAACTATGACCTTCATGATATTGCGCGGACGGCGAAAACATATGGCGTGCGCACCTATTTTATTATCCATCCCATTGAAAGCCAGCGGGAAATGGCTCTCCGTATTATGACCCACTGGAAAACGGGAGGCGGGGTCCATTATAACCCGAACCGGAAAGAAGCTTTTGAAGAAACGGCTCTTGTACCGTCTTTGGAGGATGCCGTCCGGCAGATAGAAAAAGACTGCGGAGAAAAGCCGATCATTGTGACTACGGATGCCCGTGTCTACCCGAACACGGTTTCCTATACCGCTATGCGGAAGAAAATCCATGAAGAGGAAAAACCTGTTTTCATTCTGTTTGGGACAGGCTTCGGCATGACCAGGGAAATGATGAAACAGTTTGATTATATTGTAGAACCTATATATGGTGCCGGCAGCTACAACCACCTCTGTGTGAGAAGTGCCGCTGCCATCATCCTTGACCGCCTTTTGGGCGAGCCCTGGTGGAATACAAAGGAGGGGAAATAATTATGTCCGGACATTCCAAGTGGGAAAATATCAAGCGCAAGAAAGGCAAGACAGACGCCATCCGCGCGAAAATTACCACAAAAATTTCCAAGGAAATCACAATTGCTGCCCGTATGGGCGGCGGAGATCCCGTAGGAAATATGCGTTTAAAACTGGCTTTGACAAAAGCGAAGCAGAACAATGTGCCGAAAGATAATATCCAACGAGCCATTGCCAAAGGTGTAGGCGCCGCTTCCGGCGCAGGCTTTGATGAAATTACTTATGAAGGGTACGGTCCCGGCGGCGCGGCAGTTATCGTTGAATGCAATACGGATAACAGAAACCGTGCGGCGGCGGACGTACGCCACGCCTTTACCCACCACGGCGGCAGCATCGGTACGCCGGGCTGTGTGGCGTGGATGTTTAAGAAAAAAGGCATGATTGTCGTGAACAAAGAAGCCGCTGATGAAGATACCATCATGATGATTGCTCTTGATGCAGGCGCTGAAGATGTTTCGACAGATGGGGACAGTTTTGAAATTACCACAGCTCCTGAAGATTTCCTGACCGTTTCCGATGCGTTGGAAAAAGAAGGAATTGCCGTGGAGGCATCTGAAGTGACCATGGTTCCCGATAATACCGTTTCCCTTGAAGGCGATGCGGCGGACGTCATGAATAAGCTTACCGGTGAACTGGAAGAATTGGATGACGTGCAGGACGTGTACACCAACGCAGAACTTCCGGAAGATATGGAATAATAGAAAGCACAGGTTCAAGCCTGTGTTTTTTTGCGCAGAAAAGCGGAGTTGCCCTGGTGTCAGCAGATTTTGCTGCTGGCGGCACTAAAAAAGAATCCTTACGAATATTTTCATTCATAAGGATTCTTTTCATTTGCTTAGAAATGGTAATTCAAGCCGACACCGAAGCCGTCTTCGCTGGATGTCTTATCTCTGTCATAATAGGTATAGTTCACGTCAAGGTCGAAAGAGGTGGGAACGAGGCCAAGCCGGAGACCCACTTTATATTCTCTTTCCTCGGAAGATAATTTCAGTCCGCCATACGCATCAAGAGGACCTATGACATTTGTTCTTCCTTCCAGAAGTCCGTAAACTTTTGCGTCTCTGTCATAATAATTTCTGTTGCCTAAACCAAGGTACACATGACCCAGTTTATACTTGGCGTAAATATCCGTTTCATTTCCGCCATGATTCCAGTGTCTGTATTCCGCACCGACAATAACTTTACTGACAGGCGAAATTTCGATATGGGCGCTGTGGATACCGTCTTTTGCTCCGTTGTAGCCATAGCCGACTTCCGTTTCCAGAACCGGTACGCCGGGAATCAGCGCCTGGGCAGAATATGCTCCGCTGAATACGGTAAGCACCGCTGCCGCGAATAACAATTTCTTCATAACAGTCTCTCCTTTCTGCAGATAATCTTTTCTCTATTATAAATCAAGAATAGAAAAAATTCCATTTATTATCTTATAGAATTTGGGCATGGGTTGGACAATCCAATTGCTCCCCTGATAAAAGGAACGGCTGTTTATGGAATGCAGGTGTCGTTCTGTATTATAAGGCAATCGCTCTTGCGAAATGTTCTTTCAGGACCTTGACGGATGCCTGGAGTTCTTTTTGCTCGTCATCTGTCAGATGCAGCTCAATGATGTCTTCCACGCCGTCTTTTCCGATTTTGACAGGAACGGAAGCAAAACTGTCTTTTATGCCGTACGGACCGTCAAGGTAAACGGAGCAGGGGAGGATCTTGTGTTCATTATGGTAAATCGCGCGGACCAGTTCTGCCGTCGCCGAGGTGACGCCGAATTCAGTGCAGCCTTTTGTCGTATTTTCAATATATCCTTCCTTGTGGACTTTGTCGAGAATGACTTCTTTGGCATCCATATGATAAAGCCCCGGTTTTTCTGCGAGGAGTTCATCGATCGGTTTGCCGGCGACTGTTACATGGCTCCAGGGAATCATGGAGCTGTCCCCGTGTTCACCTAAGAGATAAGCGGTGAGGGAGCGGCGGTTTACTTTCAGCTGGGCAGACAGCTGCATCTGCAGCCGGGCAGAGTCGAGAGCCGTTCCCGAGCCGATGATTTTTTCCTTTGGCCAGTCCAGTTTGTACTGGAGGTATTCGGCGATAATATCACAGGGATTGGAAATGGAAATAATAATTCCGTCAAATCCCGATTCTTTAATGAGCGGAATAAATTCTTTGCTTGTGGCGACGGCGCTGTCCATCATGTCAAGGCGTGTCTGTCCCGGAAGACGGGGTGTGCCTGACGCATTGATGAGTATATCGGCATCCTTCATGTCGGCTACGGTGCCTGCATACGCCTCAAAGTGATGGGGCTGGTAACTTACTGCGTCCAGCAGGTCAAGTGATTCGCCATGGGCCTTGTCATTATTAATATCATAGAAAACCACTTCGTCAGCCAGTCCCTGCACTGCGAACTGGAGTGCCAAGTGGGAACCTACGTTTCCCGCACCGATGATGCCGATTTTTCTTGTTTTAATTGTCATTTCTTCTATCCTCCTGTTTCTCCTTTGTGAAATGATGTTCTTGCAAATAATAGTTTAATCCAATTATACTCCCTCAAGTGGCATGAGGCTACTTCCTTAACAAAGAAGTATTTTCATGAAAAAAGAAATCAAGAGCAGAAAAATGTGGATTGAAGCATCTCTATGCAGAAGGCTGATTATTGCCTGCAGTGACTGTGGCTGGTCCGCCTGCAGTGTCGTGTAAATGAAATAGAACAGGAAGATTCCGTATGAACTGGCGGGCGTTTTTGCATAGAGATATGAAAGGAACTTTAGCGTTTCTTGTGAAATCGGACGCAGAATTATATAATTAAAAAAGACAAACCGGGAATCAATAGTGGATGAAAATGAAAAAGACTGGAGATATAAGCTTTAGTAAGGAGAGGATTCCCGGCGGAGAGATTATCCGTAAACAGAAAAGGAGGACTCACTGATGAAAGGTTATGCAATGCTCAAAATCGGCTCTGTAGGCTGGGTCGAAAAAGAAAGACCCGCCTGCGGCGCCATGGATGCCATCTGTAAGCCGCTGGCTATCGCCATCTGCACTTCCGACGTACATACCGTATGGGAGGGTGCTGTCGGCGAACGGCATGACATGATTCTCGGACATGAATGCTGCGCGGAAGTGGTGGAAGTCGGCGCGGATGTAAAGGATTTCAAGCCGGGCGATCGTGTTCTTGTTCCCGCAATCACCCCCGACTGGAATTCACTGGAAGCCCAGGCCGGATACGCGATGCATTCCGGCGGTATGCTGGCAGGCTGGAAATTTTCTAATTTTAAAGACGGTGTGTTTGCGGAATATTTCCATGTGAATGATGCTGACGGAAATCTGGCGCACTTGCCGAAAGAAATTAATGTGGTAGATGCGTGCATGCTCTCCGATATGGTTCCTACCGGATTCCACGGTGTGGAACTGGCCGATGTGCAGTTTGGCGATGTGGTGCTTGTTATCGGCATCGGCCCGGTGGGGCTCATGGCGGTTGCCGGAACGAATATGCGCGGCGCTGCCCGTATTATTGCCGTAGGCAGCCGCCCCGTATGCGTAGAAGCGGCAAAGAAATACGGGGCATCAGATATCATAAATTATAAAAATGGCCCCATTGAAGACCAGGTCATGCAGCTCACTGACGGCAAAGGTGTGGATCGTGTCATTATCGCGGGCGGTACGGTGGATACATTTGCGTCCGCAGTGAAAGCATTGAAGCCGGGCGGAAAAATCGGTTCTGTGAACTATCTGGGAAGCGGAGACAGTATCCGTATCCCCCGTGTGGAATGGGGGGTAGGCATGGGGCATAAAGCCATCGTCGGCGGACTTATGCCCGGCGGCAGACTCCGTATGGAAAAGCTGGGCGCCCTTGTGGCGGCAGGAAAACTGGACGTAAGCCTTCTTTCCACCCATGTATACGAAGGCTGGGATAAGCTTCCCGAAGCGCTTCAGATTATGAAAGATAAACCGGCGGACGTGATTAAGCCGGTAGTGGTGCTGGAAAGATAAGAAACAGTTTTTAGAAAATAATGAAAAAACGCTTCTATAGAGAGATTTAAAGAGACGATAGGCGAATATATGAATTGGTATCGTATCATATGAATCGCATTAAATTAGTGATTTGGGGGTCCAGCCTTTTGGGATATAGAAAAAAGGATGAACCCCCAAATGCTATAAATGATCGATTCGAATGTTCACAGTTATTCACAATATTTTTCTACATATTTATTTGATTTTAGTTTAAATCCTTATAATTATAATTTTAATATGAATAAAAAGGTGGATATAAATGATAGGAAGATTACTTGAGAAGGATTTGAGAGAGTTGTGGGATAATCCTGAGTTTATAAAGAAAATTTTATCTTATTTAAAGGATGATAAGGACAAGGAAAAAATGATGGAGGCAATAAGAGAGGGAGATGTAAAAGATTCTGCTGAAGCAATTTGTGTGGCAATAGATATTTATAAAGGAGATTATGAGTAAAAGATAGAAATACAATAAATTTGTACTCGTTAGATACCTGGTTATAAAGTTTAATGGAGAAAGAGTTTTATGGGGAATATGAAGAAAACAAATTTATTTTATTATGCGACAAGCGAGCTTTCTCAAGATGCATTTATCTGTTGGCTTTTATCGCATTGCTTAAAAGAATGTGCAGAAGAAAACCCTTTGATTACAAAGTGTGCATTAGAGGTCTTACGACAAATTCCGGGGTTGGAGAATATTACATATATTGATGAAATAAGAAAGCAATATAAGCATATTGATGTATTAATCATCATCGGAAATATTCATGTCATTGTTGAAGATAAAACTTTTACTCAACAACATGAAAATCAAATTAATCGTTATGTGAATAGTTTAGTAGAAAGTGGGATAAATAAAGCAGATATAAAAACGGTGTACTATAAAATTGAGGAACAACCATGGCCGGAAAATGTTAATTGTGAATTTACCCGCAGGAAATTGTTATCTATATATAGGAAATATAGAAATATAGATAATCCTATATTTCAGGACTATGTAGAATATTTAGAAGATATTGATCAGAAGATAGAGGCTTGGGAAGATGTAGAGTCAGAAGATTGGGATTATTGGAAATACCTGGGGTTCTATAAATATTTGCGAGATGAATTGCTGATAAAAGAGTTCAGAAATGGTAGAAAATTTACTGATGATTTAGAAAAAGAAGAATGGATAATAGAGAAATTAAAACGACTGGCAGGATTGAAAGAATTGTCTCCGGGTATTTTAAGCCAGTGGAATTCCTGGGGGTATGTAAATAATCCTAAAGGAGGATTTATGGGGTTTTATTTCTCTTGGAGAGAATGGGGAGAAATTTCAGAGTATGTGAAGTATATCTATTTACAGCTTGAAAATCATGCAGAAATAGTGAATGGGGAAGAAAAGCGTGTGAATGAGTTATGCCTGAGAGTGGAAATAAAAGAAGACATTCATAATGGTGGTGATACAAAGTATAAAGCTCGTAAATTTTGCAAAATGTTAAGAGATTATTTTGTGAATGCTACACCGGAATTTAATAAGCATAAAAAATTAAGGATAAGGAAGACTACGGCTGTTGGCTATTTTACTTATGATAAAAACAATATTTTCGATAAAATTGAACTGATGGAAAATATATTAAAGAAGGCCAAAGAGGAACGTCCTTGGGAAAATTAGAGATATGAGGATGAAGCTATAAGCTGTGAGCTATCAATTGCGATAAAATGAGCTTCACCTTTTAGGGAAATGCTGAGTTAGTTATAAATCTTGCCGAATTGCTTGTGAATATCCTGTAAAATATAAAGAAGACAAAAGTAGTAATAAAAGGGAACTGCCTCATAAGTTAGATTTTATGGGTCTAACTTATGGATCAATTCCTTTTTGTTTGGAAAATTTTATATACAAATTAGAGTATATACTTATTGAGGCAGAAATATATTTCTTAAAATGATTAGAAACAGATGGATGAGTTTATGAATCACCGATAAAAACAGAACCGATAAAAGTGTTAACTTTATTTTCATGGTTCTTGTATCTTGTAAATGCATGAATAAATGTGTAGAGGGGATGTTAACACTTTTTTTGTATCCGTTCGAAAATCCGGTTTCTTTTCGGTTTAAACGGGTGTTATATGTTGAGGTGCGTCTGCGTTCCCGGTATGTTTCGGTGCCCACACGTATGAACGTATTGATAAGGAAGGAGCTTTCCATACCGACTGGATAAACTGAGTAAGGAAACTCCATGAAACAATCGAAAACGGCATTTCTCACAAGATTATTTGCGGGGAATGCCGTTTTGGGATGGGAAAAATAAAAAGAACGGCCGCTGAAAACCGTTCTTTCCGTTTTTAATTTCCTTCCAGCCGGGCGACGCCGAGCGGCGGGGACTGGAGGAAGACGACGTCTTTGTTTCTCTCCTCCAGCCAGCCGGCCTGCCATGCATTCGGGAGGAGGTAGACGGGACGTTCTCTTCTGTCATAAACGACCATGGCGTTGTCGAGACCGATGAGTTCTTCCGGCGGGACATCGCCCTCCGTCCAGCGGGCGCAGGTGTAACTGATCGGTTCCACATTTACCGTGACATTGTATTCCTTTTCCAGACGGTACTTCATGACTTCAAATTGCAGCTGGCCGACAGCGCCGATGATGAAGGATTCCATGATGTAAGGCTGCTTGTAAATCTGGATGGCGCCTTCCTGGGCAAGCTGGCTGACACCGTTAAGGAATTGTTTCCGCTTCATGCTGCTTTCCGGAGAAAGACGGGCAAACAGTTCTGGCGGGAATACGGGAAAGTCGATAAAGGTGACAGGGGATTTTTTTTCACATACCGTATCGCCCACGCCGAGTTCTCCTGTATCGAAGATTCCGATGATATCTCCGGGATAGGCTTTTTCTACAGTCTGCCGCTCTGTGGCGAGAAATTGCTGCGGCTGAGAAAGTCGAAGCATCTTGCCGCTCTGCCGATGGAGTACGGAAGCGCCCTTTTCAAAAATGCCGGAACAGATACGCAGGAAAGCAATACGGTCATGGTGTTTGGGATCCATGTTTGCCTGGATTTTGAAAACGAAAGCGGAAAAAGCAGGATCTTCCGGCGCAACGTGTCCTTCCAAAGTTTCTCTTTCTTCCGGCGGCGGAGCAAGTTCCAGATATTTTTCAAGAAAAGTCTGTACGCCGAAGTTTGTCATGGCGGAGCCGAAAAAGAGGGGGGTCAGTTCGCCTTTGGATACTTTGTCTTTATCAAAAGGGTCGCCTGCTTCTTCCAGAAGCTCCAGGTCATCTTTGAGGGAACCGAGAACCTCTTCGGAGAGATGGGAAACGATTTCAGGATCGTCTATCCTGCCTGAAATGACTTCCAGCTTTTTTACGCCGTGGGCGTTGTCTTTGACGAAAAGATGGCACAGCTTCTTTTCACGGTCGTAGATACCTGTGTAGTCGCCATTAACGCCGATAGGCCAGTTCATAGGGCATGAACGGATACCGAGGACATCTTCAATATCCGCCATCAGGTCAAAAGGATTTTTGCCGAAATGGTCGATTTTATTGACAAAGGTAAAAATGGGAATGCCCCGGTCGGAACAAACTTTGAAAAGTTTTTTCGTTTGGGCTTCCACGCCTTTTGCCACATCGATGACCATGACGGCGCTGTCCACCGCCATGAGCGTACGGTAAGTATCTTCCGAAAAGTCTGCATGCCCCGGGGTATCGAGAATGTTGATGCGGCAGCCGTTGTAATCGAATTGGAGAACGGAGCTGGTGACGGAAATGCCGCGCTGTTTTTCTATTTCCATCCAGTCGGATACGGCATAGCGGGAAGTCTTCCTTGCTTTGACGGAACCTGCCAGGTGGATCGCGCCGCCGTAGAGCAGAAGCTTTTCCGTGAGTGTCGTTTTGCCGGCGTCAGGATGGGAGATGATGGCGAAGGTACGCCGTCTTTTTATTTCTTCTGAATCAGTCATTTTGCACCTCAACTAACAATACTCGTTTATTATACAGGAAATCGGAGGATAAGGTAAATGTTTTTCGGAACATGGGCAGGATACATTTTGCGGAGTCTCCTTAGACCGTATTTATGGCTACATCGGATCTTTTACGGCGAAATCACGCATGAGGGAAATCATGGATTCGTTTGTGAAAAGGAGCGTGAGTTCTTCAGGCGAGGTGATTCTGTCATTTTTTGTTTTCAGATATGTTTCAAAACGGTTTTGCACTTTACGAATGCGGCCGGAAACTTCCGGCATGATGATTTTCTTTCCCGTAATCTGCTCCATAAGGACTCGGATCAGGACGGGACGGAAAAAATATTCCATGAAACATGTCTCAATCCAGTAAGAATGTTTTGTTTTTGCAAAACGCGCTGTTTTTGCCATGAACCGCAGGTAAAGATCGAGTCCGTCATCCACGCCGCTCCAGAAATCACTGAATGCCGTGTCGTAGATGCCGTCTTCCTGCTTTTCAATAAATGCAAAGGCATCGGCTTCAATGATTCTGATTTTCTCTTTATTTGGAAATTGAGGCAGTATGTTTCTTTTAAAAAGGGAAATGACATCGCGGCTCATTTCCACGACGGTCACTGATTCCACTTCTTCTTTTTCTGATGCCATGAAGGCGTAGTATCCGAGCCCCAGGCCGTAGGTGATTACTTTTCCTTTTGCTGCTTCAATGTCTTTTTCCATAGAACGGATCTCACTGGGGACGACGCTCATCCACACGCGGTTGTTTTCCAGAATGACAGGGAAGGAGATCCGTTCTTTGAAGAAACCCGCTTCTCCGTAGAGGAAAGGGTTTTCTTTTTTGTAACGGGGGAAGGTCTGGAAAAATTCATAAGGAAGATAATCTGCTGTGGCAAGAGCAATGCAGTTTTCCTTATCGGGAGAAATATGGATTTGTTCGTAGTATGGATTCTTTTTCACCGTACTTCCGTCTTGGCAGGTGAGCTGCTCCATGACCGTCTCCATCATCAAATCGTATAAACGGCCGGGATCTTTTGCTTCGGTGAGATCTGAGTAAGGGAGGAGGACCTCTTTGTTTTCATAGAGCGAGGCAACTGCTTCTTCCACGACATCGCCGAAGGCAAGGTCCGTGATACGTGCCATAAAGGTGTCGCGCGGAGATGTTTCCGGGGACATGAGCCAGTCTTCATCCACATTCTGCAGGTACAGGCGGTCTTTTATTTCCGAAAGGATGATGTCATTTACGGTTTCTGCCAGAAGAAATTTGTGCCACAGTACAGCGGCAGCGTCTTTTATGTTTTCGTTCTTCAGTATGTCCATTGTCTTCTCCTCTTTATATTCTTTGCCTATTATACAGAGATTTCCGCTTTCCTTCCATGCACAGTTTTTCATGAGGATTTTCTTTGGAAAATATTCTAAAAATATATGTAAAATGCTATAATATCTGCAAAGTCTGTGAAATTTGGCAAAGGGGTGAAGGCATGGCTCGCGTAAAAGGCGCCAAACGATGGAATGAAATATCATCTTCTCAGTGGCTGTTGCTTTTTGCCGACCCTGCAGTTATGTCGGACCTGATGATGACGATTATTTCTTCCCTGTACCATGCGCCTGATTACACAGACAACGCGAAGCATATCGCCGATACTCTTTCTATGGAATACCGCGCGTTGAATGCGGCTGTCGGGTGGGCAGGAAATAAAATCCGTGACCGTTACGAAAGCGGGGCTTTTTTTGAAGAACCGGTACGGACGGCAGAAAAAAAGAAAGTGCCGCCTGCCGTGGAAGCAGAAAAGGAATTTGTCCTTACCGCGGAGGATGCGGTGCAGGGAAAAGCTCTGCCGGAAATGGCGCCGTGGCAGTATATTTTCGACGGGGAAGAAGACGAGTACGGCGCATATCTTTGGATACTGAAGCCGGAGATGGCTGCAGCTTTCCGTGAATTGGAAGAAGCGGAAGTGTCAGCGGAAAATTCTGTCCGTGAAGCCCTGGCAGCGGATATTTCTTCTTTCGGTACGGAAGGGAATCTTTTCTCTTCCACCGCTGATGAGACAGTAGAGAAGATACGGAAAGTTCTTGAGGAAAGGAGCCGTTTTTTTCGCAAATCGCTTTCCGAAAAAGCGGAATGCTGCGTCTGCGGGATTCACCGTCTGTCTCTTTTGAAAGCGGTGCCTTACGGAGAAGGTGGTATGAAACATAAAGGACTGGTTCTTTGTCCGATTCATGCGGCGCTTTTTGCCGCACACCTTATTTCTTTCAGCGACCGGGGAAAAGTGCTTGTGTCTCCATCGGTGACGGAAGAAGAAAAAGAACAATTTGGTCTTACGAAGGGAATGGACGCGCGGTATGCTTTCAGCAGAAGGCGTATGGCGGTCCATCGCAGAATTTTTAATCAGAAGGGACGGAAAGAAAAATGATCTTATCCGGTAAAGAAATCGCCCGCCACATAGGTGAGGAAATCGTGATCACGCCTTTTAATCCGAAGCGGCTGAATCCGAACAGCTACAACCTGACACTTGCTGATGAACTCATGGTGTACGACAATTATGAATTGGACATGAAAAAGAAAAATACAGGACATCTTTTAAAGATCCCGCAGGAGGGCTATGTGCTGGAGCCAAATAAGCTTTACCTGGGCCGTACCCATGAATATACGAAAACCACCTGTTTTGTTCCGATGCTGGAAGGCCGTTCTTCGGTGGGGCGTCTCGGGCTCTTTATACACGTTACTGCAGGATTCGGGGATGTCGGATTTTCAGGCTACTGGACACTGGAAATGTTCTGTGTCCAGCCGATCCGTATTTACTCGGGTGTAGAAATCTGCCAGATTTATTTCCATACGGTGTTGGGAGAGGCGGAGAAATATATAAGCGGCAAGTACCAGAATAATCAGGGGATCCAGCCGAGTTTACTTTACAAGGATTTTGAAAAGTAGTATACTATTATTAACTTTACAGCACTTCGAGCGAAGACGCTTGCAGCAGACGTTTGGGTTTCCATGCGCTCAGCTGCTTTTTTTATTCCGGAGAGATAAAGAATGGTTTGGCAAGTCCCGGCGGAATAAAATGGATACAGATAACGTACACGAAGCTGCCGTATCAAAGAGGAATTTTCCAAGGAGGTCTAAGGCTATGAAAAAAGTAATGAAGAAAATGCTTATCGCAGGAATGGCCTGTGTATGCGGTGCAGCGCTGCTGGCAGGATGCGGCGGTGACAGCGGTTCCAAAAGCGGCGGAGAAAAGCAGTTCCTGAATATCGCGACCGGCGGTACCGCAGGGACGTACTATCCGCTTGGCGGAGCTCTTGCTGAATTACTGAATAACAATATCAAGGGCATGAACGCTTCCGCCCAGTCCACCGGAGCGTCTGTGGCAAATGTAAATATGCTCAAAGATGGTTCTGTCGATCTGGCTTTCATTCAGAATGACATTGCTTACTACGCGGTCAACGGTTCTGAAATGTTCAAGGATAATAAAGTGGCCGGCCTCCGGGGTCTTGCGGCGCTTTATCCGGAAACGATCCAGTTCGTGACCACGGCTGATAAAGGGATCAAATCCATTGCGGATCTGAAAGGCAAGAAAGTTGCTGTCGGTGCGGCAGGCTCCGGTGCGGAAGCAAATGCCCGCCAGATTTTAGCCGCTTACGGTATTACTTATGATGATATTGATGAACGTTTCCTGTCCTTCGGCGAAGCGGCCGATGCGCTTAAAGACGGCAACGTAGATGCAGGCGTCGTTGTGGCGGGGTTCCCGACTGCCGCCATTCAGGATCTGGCTGCCAATAAATCTGCGGCTATTATCAATATCGACAGCGATAAAGCAGATGAACTGATGAAGAAATATCCGTACTATACGAAGGTAAGCATTCCGAAAGGCACTTATCCCGGCCAGGAAGAAGATATTCATTCTGTTGCCGTCAAATGTGTTGTCGTTACTACCGACAAGATGGATGACAAACTGGGCGGTGAAGTAGTCAAGGCGATTTATGAACATCTGGACCGCATGAAAGCCGCTCATGCCGTGGGCAAGTACATTACAAAAGATACCGCCCTTGACGGTATGTCCATTCCCATGAATGCGGGCGCCGAACAGTATCTGAAAGCCAAGTAGGGAAATGGCTGAAAGTTCCATAAGACATGGAAAAGAGTGGATGGCGCCGGGGCAGGAAACCGTTGTCATTCACTCCTTGTGTCTGCAGGAAAGATCATTTTATTATCATAAAGGAAAGGAGCGGCTTTTGCCGCATTGCCATGATCAGGAAAAACAAGGGCGGCCGGCTTGAAAACGTTATCGCCTCTGTGGGGATCGTCATTACTGTCTGTATTGCCGTCTTTGGCTACTATATCAGAACGCCGTACCTTTACGGACAGACTTCCGACGGATTTCTTATCCGGCAGGAAGTGGAAGCGGGGACGCCGGTGACTTTGGCATACCGCCATTCCGTACAGAAAACGATGATTTACGAATATCTTGCAGTGAATGAAACGGAAGACGGTCTTATTTTGAAATCGACAAAGTACCAATCCATGGGGGTGGGACTGCCTTTTTCGAAAGAAGACGGTGAATTCCGGCAGGAAGGGGAATGGTTCATCATGGATAAAATGAACCGCCGCTGTCCGGAATTGTCCATCCGGAACGGCGTGACCAATGATGAACACATTATCGTGGGCGATAAAGACTATGCGCTGGCAGAACTCATGCCTCTTGAAAAAGAACTTCATCTCTATGTGGCGCCATTATGGAAGGCTTACTGGATGAAAAAAGAAATAAGGAGTTGATTATATTGGCCGATTTGGAGAAAAAGGAAAATCCTGCTGTGGAAAAAGGTATGGATGACCATCTGCAGAAGAAACTGAAAGAACTGGATAAAGAATCAAATACGATGGAATACAGCGGCACGTGGGCGAAAGTGATCGCTGTCATCTGCATCTGTTTTTCTCTTTTCCAGATTTATACCGGTTTCTTCGGCGCACTGGACGCTATGATCCAGCGGTGTATCCATCTGTCTTTCGGTATTTCTCTGGTATATCTCTTATGCCCCACTAAACGGGAGTGGATTCGCGGCGGAAGTGTGCATCCCGTCGATTTGGCACTTGCTATCATCGCGGCGATTCCACCGATTTATATTTTGGTGAATTACCAGCAGCTTATTTTGCGGGCAGGAACAGTGACACCTGTGGATACGTTCATGGGAGTGCTGGGGATGCTTATGGTTATCGAGGCGGCACGCCGTATTGTAGGCCTGCCGATTGTTATTGTAGTACTCTGTTTCCTGGCTTACGGTTTCTTCGGCCGTTATATGCCCGGACCTCTGGCACACCGCGGGCTTACCGTGAACCAGATGGTCGGGCACCTATTCTATACTACGGAAGGTGTTTTCGGTATTCCCATGGGCGTATCATCCACCTTTATTTTCCTTTTTATCCTTTTTGGGGCGTATCTTGAAAAAACAGGGCTTGGAAAATTCTTTATTGATATCGCCAATGCCATTGCCGGGTGGGCGTCGGGCGGTCCTGCCAAAGTGGCGGTTATTTCTTCTGCCCTGCAGGGAACGATTTCCGGTTCATCCGTAGCGAACGTTGTCGGATCCGGTTCATTTACCATCCCCATGATGAAGAAATTGGGATATCATAAAAACTTTGCGGGAGCAGTAGAAGCGGCAGCTTCTACCGGCGGACAGCTCATGCCTCCGGTCATGGGCGCGGCGGCGTTTCTCATGGCGGAATTTGTCGGCATTCCTTACATGGAAGTCGTGAAAGCGGCTATCGTGCCTGCGGTACTTTACTTTCTCGGCGTATTTTTGGGCGTTCATTTTGAAGCGAAGAAAAATAAGCTGAAAGGGACGCCGAGAAATGAACTTCCGCCATGGGTTAAGATCATGAAAGAAGAGGGGCATCTGGCAATTCCGCTGATTGCGATTATCGGGCTGCTTGCTTCCGGGTACACCCCGATGAAGGCGGCACTGGCAGGGATCATTATTTCCATTGCCACCGCCATGCTCCGCGCGAATACACGGATGGATTTCAATGATATTATTGACGGTCTGGTTAAAGGCGCCCGCGGCGCTTTGGGGGTACTCATCGCCTGTGCGTCCGCCGGTATGATCATCGGTATCGTGACGAAAACGGGAGTGGGGCTGAAGCTGGCGTCTGCTCTTGTCGATGTGGCGGCAGGAAACTTTATGCTTCTTCTGTTCTGCACTATGATTACATCCCTCATTCTCGGCATGGGCGTGCCTACGACGGCAAACTATGTCATTACATCCACTATTGCGGCACCGGCCCTTATCCAGCTTGGCGTGCCGATTTTGGCGGCGCATATGTTCGTTTTCTATTTCGGCATCATTGCCGATATTACTCCGCCTGTGGCGCTGGCGGCTTATGCAGGAAGCGCTATTTCTGGCGGTGATCCGCTGAAGACAGGGGTAAACGCTTCGAAGCTGGGCATTGCGGCTTTCATTATTCCTTACGTCTTCGTTTTGTCACCGCAGATTTTAGGGATTGATGCTTCCGCCGGCAGCATTATTTTGACCACCTGTACGGCACTCATTGGTATGGCGGGCGTTTCGGCGGCGATGATCGGATACCTTGCGGCAAAGACGAATATGTTTGAGAGGCTCCTGCTCCTTGCCGGCGGCCTTATGCTCATTGATCCCCGTCTCATGACAGATGCGGCAGGCATCGGCATTCTTGCCTTTGTCCTCTTTATGCAGTTCCTGAGAAGAAAGAAAGCGGATGCATAATTTCTACGGTTCAATCACTCCACACAAAAACCCGCAGTATGTATTGCGGGTTTTTGTGTACCTTATTTAAGAGGAAGAGATTCTTCTCCCATAAGAATCCTTTCCATATCCTCATCTGCCGACTCCGCCCACGGTAGCCGAAGCTTCGGCTGAATTCCCTCAAGAAGGTGGGGAAAGAGCGAATTGTCTTCCTTGATTTTTTCAGGAACGAAAACGGGAAGGCGATCAGGCAGGATTTCCAGATTAATAGGGAAGGACGGCCCCTTTTCACCGTCTACATTTGTTATGAGTTCTTCTTCATTGCTGATGGAAATATGGGCTTTTTTTACGCCGACCACAGTCAATATTTCCGGCCCCGGTTGGAGGCCTGTGAGAAGTTTCGGGGCTTCACGGATGGTGCGGAGCCATTGGAAATTATGGAAAAGAGCCAGTTTGATGACGCCTTTGTTCCTTTCTTCCGGCGGGACAAGGTTGCGGAAGCTGCCTGCCGAATCGGTGAGCATGGCTGCCACCAAAGGGGAGGAAATATGGATATCCGTCCCGTTTTCTTCCCGGATGTGGAAATGGTAAGAATGCTGTTTGGGAAGAGCCTGAAACCCTTTCATAAAGTACGCAAGAGAGCCAAAAAGCGTTTTTTCCTTAATTGTCACTTCGCTGACCGCTTCCGGAATAAGTCCTGCGGCAACGATATTGATGAAGTAGCGGTCATTGATTTTCCCTACATCGATAGTGGTGCGTTTTGCCTGCTCCAGCATCCGTATAGCGCCCTGGGGCGAACGGGGGATATGAAGCGCCCGTGCCAGATCATTCACCGTTCCGAAAGGAATAAAACCGAAGCATGAATCGCTGCGGACAGGAACCATGCCGTTAATGACTTCATTAATCGTACCGTCGCCGCCCATGCAGATGATGTCTTTATTCTTTTCCGCGGCGCGGCGGGCGAAATTTTTCGCATCTCCCGCTTTTTGCGTCAGCTTGATGGAAACGTCGTCATACCGTTTGGAAAGAACAGAAGATAAAAGCGGAATGTACTTCGGCGCCCGTTCCCGTCCCGAGGTGGGATTTACAATGACCAGACAGCGTTTTACGTTTTCCAAAACCAGGCCCTCCTCCTGCAATTCTATTTCTTTACTATACTATTATAGCAGATATAGTAGAAATGTATTTATGGAAAGAGGTGTAAAGGGATCTTCTTAAAGAAATATTTTCTAAGAGTGTGCCACAAATGTTTGGTTACTATAGAAATCCGTGCTGAGATAAATGCATAGGGTTCTTGAGGTATGTTGTAAGTTGTAGTATAATATAACCTGCAATTTGTGTACGGTAAATAAAAGGACGGACCCTTTTACCGGTATAAGGAGGAATATTTTTTATGAACGTAAAAGCAGAAGCACTGGATCAGCACAAGGTACAGCTTACCATTGATGTACCGGCTGAAGTTGTGGTCAAGGGGTTTAAGCAGGCAGTAGCCCGTATCGCCAACCAGGTGAAGATTCCCGGGTTCCGTAAAGGCAAGGCGCCCCGCCGCATTATCGAGATGCATTTCGGCAAAGAAGCTGTTGCCGGAGAAGCACAGGATATTGTTATCAACCAGGCTTTGAATGACGCGATTATGCAGGAAAAACTCATTGCTGTCACCACTCCCGAAGTAAAACAGGAACGTTTTTCTGAAACGGAAGGTGCTGCGTTCACCGCTACTTTTGTCAAACAGCCGAAAGTAAAGCTTGGCGAATATAAAGGACTTTCTGCCAAACATGTAAAACCGGAGATTTCCGATGACCAGGTTATGGCACAGATCCGGCAGGCTGCAGAGCAGAATGCAAGAATGGAAAAGGCAGAAGAAGGTACTGTCCTTAAAAAAGGCGATATCGCCGTTATCGACTTCAAAGGTACCGTTGACGGAAAAGCTTTTGAAGGCGGAGAGGGGAAAACTTATCCGCTGGAAATCGGTTCAAAGAGCTTTATCCCGGGGTTTGAAGACCAGCTTGAAGGCCACAAGGCGGGCGATGACGTAACAGTTTCCGTATCTTTCCCGAAAGACTATTTTATGGATACTCTTGCCGGCAAAGAGGCGGAATTCGCTGTACATATCAATGATGTGAAGCATAAAGTAATTCCCGTTATTGATGATGCTTTTGCCAAATCCGTAAGCCGTCATGAAACACTGGATGAACTGAAGGAAAGCCTGAAACAGCAGATGCAGCTTCGGGCATTCCAGCAGGCGGAAGAAGCTTACCACCAGTCCCTGATTAATCAGGCGGTGGCAAATTCCGAAGTGGATATTCCGCAGGAAATGGTCGATCAGCGCATTGATGAAATCGAACAGGAAGTTAAACTGAACATGGAAGCCCAGGGCATGGATTTTGATAAGTATCTTTCCAATATGGGCAAGTCGGAGGAAGAATTCCGCCAGAGCTACAATAAGACTGCTGAACAGCAGGTACGCGAAGGCTTGGTGCTTGCGGAAATTGCCAATGTTGAAAAACTGGAAGCGACCAATCAGGATCTGAATATGGAAGTTTACAGCATGGCGCGCCAGTTTAATGCGGAACCGAAAGATGTCATCAAAATCATCAGAGATGAAAACCGCGCGGGGATGCTTTACAATTCCGTACTCCGCAAGAAAGCAGCTGCTTTCATTTACGGCGCGGCGGTAAAGGAAGAAAGTAAAAAAGAAGAAACAGCCAAGAAGACAGAATCTTCGGCAAAAGAAAAGAAAGAATCTCCGCTGGCCGCAAAGACAGTCAAAGAACTGAAAGCTTACGCTGAAGAAAAGGGTATTGCCCTTGACTCCCGCGCAAAGAAAGCGGACATCATCGCTACGATCGAAGCGGCTGAAAGAAAGTAATCCGTTCAACTTCATACAATGAATTTTATTTCATAACCTAAAGAGGCGCAGGCATGTTCCGCGTCTCTTTGTTGATGTATGAAAAAGAAACATAGAATTTTATCGTTATAAATTGTAAGATTGTGGTACAATTAGAAAGTACAAATAGTATTTATGAGAAAGGATGTTTATCTATGCCTTATGTGCCGATTGTTGTGGAACAGACCTCTCACGGGGAACGTTCCTATGATATTTATTCCCGTCTTTTAAAAGACCGTATTGTATTTCTTGACGGCCCCATTGATGATCATACCGCCAACGTGATTATTGCCCAATTTCTCTTTCTGGAAGCGGAAGACCCCGACAAAGATATCCATTTTTACATCAACAGCCCCGGCGGTGTTGTGACGGCAGGCATGGCGATTTATGATACGATGCAGTATATCCGCCCTGATGTGTCTACCATCTGTATCGGTTCCTGCGCCTCCATGGCGGCCGTACTTCTGACAGCCGGCGAAAAAGGGAAACGCTACGCCCTGCCTCATGCCAGCGTTATGATCCATCAGCCCCTCGGCGGTGCGCAGGGACAGGCGACAGATATTGCAATCCATGCCAAAGAAATTATCCGTCTCCGCAGCGAGCTCAATGGAATCATCGCGGCCCACAGCGGACAGACGCTGAAAACTGTCATGAAAGACACCGAAAGGGATAATTTTATGACTGCTGACGCCGCTTTGAAATATGGGCTCATTGATAAGATCCTTACCAGAAATGAACTGGCCGAGTTAAATGGGAAATCTGAATTAAGCAAGAAATAAGGAGGCTCTGTGGCTAATAAAAATGAACAACCGCCGGTATGCAATTTCTGCGGACGGTCGGGAGACGAGGTCGAAAGACTGATTGCGGGACCGGGCGTCTTTATCTGCAATGAATGCATTGAAGTCTGCCGGAACATATTGGAAGAAGAAATGAAAACTTCGAAGAAGAAGAAGGGGCTTCCCGATTTTGAACTTCCGACACCTGAAAAAATCAAAGAATACATGGATCAGTACGTTATCGAGCAGGATGATGCAAAAGTTGCCCTTGCCGTAGCCGTGTACAACCATTATAAACGTATCCGCTATGAAAAAGACGATGACGGTGTGGAACTGCAAAAGTCAAATATCATCATGCTGGGACCCACAGGGAGCGGGAAAACTCTTCTTGCCCAGACGTTGGCGAGGTTTTTGAATGTTCCTTTTGCTATTTCCGATGCGACTACCTTAACAGAAGCGGGCTATGTGGGGGAAGACGTGGAAAATATCCTGCTCCGTCTTATCCAGGCAGCGGATTATGACCTTGAAAGAGCGCAGCGGGGCATTGTCTACATTGATGAAATTGATAAAATCGCAAAAAAATCGGAGAATCCGTCTATTACAAGGGATGTTTCAGGGGAAGGCGTACAGCAGGCCCTGCTGAAAATCCTTGAAGGGACCGTAGCCAGTGTTCCGCCGCAGGGCGGACGTAAGCATCCTAACCAGGAGATGATCCAGCTGGATACGTCAAATATCCTCTTCATCTGCGGCGGAGCCTTTGCCGGCATAGATAAAGTCATCGCCCGCAGAACGACCAGGAGCACGATGGGATTTGGCGCGGATATCAAGAAAGCTGATGAGAAAGACATTGCGGAAGTTCTTCAAAACGTAGAACCTGAAGACCTCCTGAAATTCGGACTTATTCCGGAATTTATCGGCAGACTTCCTGTCATCGTAGCTCTCCACCCGCTGAAAGAAGAAGCGCTTATCAGAATCCTGTCGGAACCGAAAAACGCTCTTATCCGACAGTATCAGAAACTTCTCGGCATGGATAATGTGGAGCTTGTTTTTGAGGAGAAAGCGGTTCGTGCCATTGCGAAGAAAGCTATCGAAAGGAATACGGGCGCCCGCGGACTCCGTGCGATTATTGAAAAGATCATGACAAAAGTGATGTATGAGATTCCCGGAATGAAAGATGTGGTGCGCCTGTCTCTTATACACATCTGACGCTGCCGACGAGCG